>ERZ1674055.4-NODE-4-length-104463-cov-23.865211_pt1 | contig 104463 bp, 50 predicted proteins | sample MGYA00581121_ERZ1674055 | MGnify/ENA primary metagenome ERZ1674055 (study PRJEB41354, sample SAMEA4873334) | human saliva metagenome | biome: human-associated habitat [ENVO:00009003]; feature: mouth environment [ENVO:08000002]; material: saliva material... | reverse complement strand
AGGAAATCCTCTTCCAACTCCGATATTAAATGCAAATGAGCAAATGGCATCATATTCATTTTGTGATAGAGGTACTTTTACTAAAGCGCGAATTTTAGGCTCAAATGTTTCTTTTAAATCTTTCATTAAAAGTTTTTTTGCATCGTTTTTCGTAAATCCTGTCCATGCCCTTCTATCAGCATCTGTTACTTTGCTTTTATGAAGTAAGTGTCCAACTCCAATTGTTGCAAATCCTTTAGAGTCATTATATGGATGCGTTATCATTCCTTCTCTTGCTATCAAGAAATTTATGCCTTGTTGACTAATAGACAATTCAGAAACATTTCTCCTTTGTGAAGAATTTGGAATACTTTGTGAAGATTTACTTTTGCCATGAACAACGACATCTGACAAATGAAACGTTCCGTCGAAAATTTCTTGCCCTTCCTTTAAAGACAGAATTCCATTGGAATTTATTGTCACACCATTAGCAAGTAATATAGCAAGTGCTTGATCGGTAGAATACCCTGTGTATTTGGCATATGAAGCAACATTATCACCTCTTTGGGCTACTAAATTGCCATTGCTGTTTCTTTCCCAATTCCCATCAGGATCTATTAATAAAATGGGATTACCTAGACAGTAAGTGTAGCTTGAAACAAATGGTTTCGCTTCTATTAATGCATCAGGAGTATTCCATATACTTGTCACAGGATTCATGTATCTTGCACCATAGTAATAGAGTCCAGTCTCTGCATCCATTTCCTTACCATTGAACTTGTATGGCATGTCCTCGCTACTACTATGTTCATCGACAAGTAGCTCGCCATACGGCAGGTAAGCGTCATATTGTGTGATGTTACCCTTGTCATCAGTGATGTAAGAAGTTGATCCAAGATGATCGCTGTGATAGAAGAAGGTTTCCTCCTTGGTTGTGTCATTAGGGATATAACCATAGCCCGCCTGCGGGTCATCGGGGTTTGTCGGGTCGTTCCAAGAGATGGGTGCGCCCGGCTCGGTGTTGGGCGTGTCGTTGTGTTTCGGTGTCTGCACCCAGCCTTCGGGCACAGTGTGGTCACCAAGGTTGGTGATGACCGTGTTATAGCCCACACCTGTGTTTTCAGGGTCTCCGTAGGCACCTTTCTCGGTAGGTACGCCCGGAGCAACGCCCAGCTGCTTGTAGTATTCCTCCTTCTGCGCCTCTATCTGGTTCATGCGCTCGGCATAGTCCTGCTGGCCGGCTGTGACATAGCTGCCGTTGGTGCCATACACATTGTTGAACGTGCCAGTGCCGATTCTTGAAGCTATACGCTGGCTGCCGATGAAGTAGTGCTTGGTAAATCTGTTCTTATTCACAGTGAGAATACTTGCCGGGTAGAGCGTGAAGTTGTCGGTTTCGTGGAACGTGATACCCTGCGGTGCACCATTGATATACACACCCTCCATCGTACCGTAACTCTTCATGATGCGTTCACCAGCAGCATTGTAAGTGTAACGACTCGTCTTGCCATTATCAGAGAGTACCATCAGACGGTTGTCTTCATCCCAGTACATCTCACGGGTAGTGTTCGTTGAGTCATTTGTCACCAACACAGGATTACCGTTGGCATCGTATGTGTAATGATCGTGACCAATCTGCGTTGGAGCCGTCGGATGATTACTGTCCTCGTACTTATAAGCAAAGTTATAAGACTTCGCAGTTGTCGTTGAGTCCACCTTCTGTACCTTAGTCAGCGGTTCACTCATCCGTCCGAACGACATCACCATATCATACGATGCACGCTTTGCCTTACCGTTTGCATGAATAAGGCGGTTCAGCTCGTCATACTCATACGTATGCGAACTCCTTCCTCCCAGCTTCGCCTTGTTGAGTTTCGTCAGCGACGTTGGGTTGGCGGCATTCGTAATACCGAGGATATTGTCCACAGCATCATACTGATACCTGTTCTCCATCACAGTCTGACCGTCCGCTGTAAGGTTCATCACCTGCAGACGTTCACGCTGCTTGTCGTAGGTATAGGTAGTCTCCGTGCCGTTACCGAGTTTCGTATAGACCGTATGACCCTCCTTGTCGTAACCTATCCTGTCAACAATAACGCTCTGACGTCCCTGTTTATTGCTCGTCATGCTCTCCACCTGTCCTGCAGCATTGTAGTGATAAGTCACCACTTCACCATCAGGATAAGTCATCGTCTGCACACGGTTCCAGCTGTCGTAAGTGGCACCATAGACATAAGTCCTGATATCCGCCACGCTCGCCATGACCGTACGGACGGTCTTTGTCACCTCACCCTGTCTGCCGTAGTAGTAGGCTTCACCGCCACTCGCATCCTCTACGAGGGCAAGACGACCGGCACGGTTGTACTTATCGCCAGCCTTACCATAGGTATAAGTAACACGGTTGAAGAGATTTTCGGGATAAAGCACCTCGTGAAGCCGTTCGAAGTCGTAGGTGTAAGAGATGTAACCCTTGTCAGATATCGACTTCCTAAGTTCTGCCGTGAGCTTCGTCAGGAGGTTACCCGCCGCATCATAGGTCATATCCGTCTCACCTGCATCAGGATGATTCACCATCAGTTTCCGACCAAGCAAGTCGTAGGCATACTTCGTCTCCTTGCCATTAGGATGCTGAACAGTCATCACCTGTCCGACAGGGTCATAGCTGTACTTCACCGTGATATCCTCACCACGGGCATGCTGCACCGTCTCACGGTTGCGTCCCTTGGCATCGGTATAGCTCTCCGCATGTCGTCCCAGTGCATCCGTGATTGTTGTCTGGAGCATCGGTTCACCGTCATGGCTGCCGATAGAGTAAGCCGTGCGTGTCACACTGCCGTCAGCAAGCGTAACACTCGTGGTACGATCGTGTGTATCATACTCCGTCTTTGCCTGCAGATCACCCGTCGCGTGGTTGTAAGTGCCGATGTTACCATAGCTCTCCGTCATTGGGTAATAAGCTGTGATGTTACGTCCGAAGGCATCGATGACAGCCCTTCCACTGACGATAGAGACCTTTTGATTGCTGCCACCAGACCACACCACACCCGTCTGCTTTGTCTGGACGGCACGCATCAGTGAGTCGGCAAAGGTATAAGTGTCAATGTTTCCGTCCTTAGAATAATGGATGGTATGTGCCTTACGCTCTACAGGGAAGTACTCAAAGCGGATAGTAAACGGCTGACCGCTTTCTATCTCATACGGAGCACGAATCGTCTGTTGTCTGCCCAGTGCATCGTAAGTGTATTCCATCTTCTGTCCGTTAAGGTCGGTCGTTACAGACGGAGCATTCCAAAGACCATCATAAGCCGTACTGGAGCTATAGCCGTAGGCATCCTTGACACTTGTCACAAGACTGTGATAGAGGTCATCATAGGTATAGGCATAGAACATACGCTGATGATTGTAGTTCTCCGGCTTCGTCATCCGTGTGATGTTACCATAGCCATCGTAAGTCATGTTATAGACTGATGGCTTGTCACCGTTATGAAGCATGATCTCCGTTATCTCACCGTTGCCGTCCACCTTCGTGCTACGTTCACGGTAAGTCTTACCGCCACTGCTGACAGTGATATGGCTCGGAACACCAACGATATACTTATCTGCTATCTTATGATAGTTGATGTTTGCCTCTAAGCTATAGCCCGTTGTCGTCTCCTTATATCCCTGTAGGTTACCATAGTCATCGTAAGTATTATTGACAGCAACCGCCAGACTATCCCCACTATTTACATCAAAGTTACTCTGAACAAGCGTCTTTAAGGCAGGGAAGACAACAGCGTCAGCCGTATTATGACCAACGGCGAGTGTCTTCAGGTCGTAGTCATATAGAGATCCCTGCAGCTTCTTTCCATCAGCGGTATAGAGATACTCACTCGTAACAAGCCCATGCGTATAGTAATCCCTGTTCTTACCATAGGTCTGGACAGAGTAACGATAGAGTCTATCACCGTTCTCAGTGTCTATCTGATTGGTACGTACCTGCTTGAAACCATAGAAGTCACGCTCACGACGGTCACGATAGCCACTGCTATATTCAAAAGTAGTCTTGCTTCGTACTGCTCCGTTCTCCTTGTATCCACCTGTCGTCTCAACCGATGACATCACCCAGCGACGTCCCGGCAAGTCGTAACTTGGAGTTGTCTGCTCATAGTTGATATTGATATGTCCGCCAAAAGGAAGCGTCACAGAGCGCAACATGTTCGTTCTACCCGTAAGGTTGCGGTAGACAATAAGCTGCTTTCCTCCGTCAGATATGATAAGATCAGGTCTTCCATCGCCATCTATATCCCTTAAGGCAGCACTCGTACGGCTAACTCCACTTGACCAAGATTTGATAAACTTAGTTGTAAATCTCAGTTTTAAGAACAGAATCTGTATTGGAATAGAAACTGAAAAGTTACCATATTGAGACACAGAAGTTGCCAATGACTCATTGAAACGCCCCTGTTGCTCTTCTGAATAAGGAATAAATCCTGATCCCGTATTCAACATTATGGTGAACTTGTCAGCATCACGAGTTACCATATCAGGTAAACCGTCGCCATTAACATCAATAAAAGACACATTGTACTTTGTTGTTGTCTTCGTTCCATTGACGCCAAAGGATATATCGGCATTACCAAGTACCTCGATGGATGTACCAAGTCCTGCACCCCATGTGCTATTTTCAGAAGACTCCAATGAAGTAACACCGCTATTCTCCTCATTTGTAAAGTCATATCCAAGACCGAACTTCACTTTATCACCAAAGAGCATATCAGGAAGTCCGTCACCATTAAGGTCAGTCCAATCACTTTCTGTATGAGAGGTTCCAGAAGTAAAGTTCCCACTTGCACTCACGGACACACTGGAGATAGCATTGCCATTGGATGAATTATGTCCATCACTACCGCCTGATGTTTCATCATCTTGTGGTTTAGGGTTGATACTGATAGCTAAAGCACTCTTTGACGAAGCCCGTTTTGATAGACTTGCATCTGCACCAATAGTAGAGGAACTTGCTTTAAATTTAGGGTGCGTGACATTTAATTTCATGCGATCTTCCCCAAGCGTACCAGTTGCATTGGTATATTGAGTAACAATATTGCCATCTACCTCTTCTAACCAATCAGGATAGCCATTACCATTGATATCCATTAGAGACACCTTGCTATAAGAAGTCTGTGTACTCTTGCTGCCACTGAGTCCTGCATAGGAGATTCCACCGCTTACACCATAGCCATTACTCTTTGACTCACTCATAAGTACAGGTGCAGACAATTCTCCCGCATTTTTAGCATAATGCACACTGTCTATTATAATAGCATCCTCACCAATACGAGAGCTACAGATTGTATCCAAAGAGATAAAAACATGTTCAGAGCCGCCAACATACATCCTCTTGTTAGTATCATAACCCATAACAAAGAAACGCTGTTCATTGACAGGAGTAAGACTCTCTGCAAGTCTGTTCCCATCGTGGGTAGAATGATAATGCTCGGCTATATCCTTATATTTATCCCTGTCAATGGTCAGTGCAGACACTTCTATTGGCTGGGTGGCATAGGCTTTATTGCCGTTATAAGCGAATTGTCCCCATCCTCGGTAGAGCCTGCCATAATCAACAGAATTATACCCAGAGAACACACAAGCCTCTAAAGTATCCACAAGAACACGCTGCACGGCAGTAACAACTGTGGATGTGGCACTTTGGTAAGAAAGGCTATCACGTAAGAAACTAACTTTAGCATAAGTAGATTTAGCTAATTCATTACTTATTGCAAAAGTAGCAGTTACCTTACCTGTATTTAATCGTTTAATAAGTGTTGTGTCTGTAACTACGATAGTATCTGCTTGGAGCGTATTGGATGTATTCAAACGACAGGTATGATGCAATACGGGTAGTCCGTTTTGATCATGTAAAGTGAGGTATACTGTGGCAGTATCAGTGTCATTCTTTTTATCTTTGCGCACGACAGAAAGTGCTGGAACAATGAAAAGTTTAGGACGGTATTTCCTATTCAATGCGGTAACACCCTGTTTCAACACTTTACTCTCTGCTATACTTACAGGCTTGTTGAACATCCTACGAGATGCTACAAAACGTACGTTTTCTTGGTCATCTTCATAATTATAGTTACCTGTCCATTGTACCTTTGTCCAATCAACTGGGGATGTAGTCGTAATTTCGAAGAAGTATGAAACAGAATCTTTCTCATCTATGTTACCGGTATAGTCATAGGAACCATTGACGATACTGTCAGCAGGAAGTTTAAGTCGTTTTACTATCGTTTCACCATGATGATCCAATCGTGTGACGATAAGTGTAACATCATCAGTAGTCTTTTCTTTCCTATAAGGGGCGTGGAGCGTAACCTTACCACTACGATTAAAGATCGCTACATTGTTTTCACCCTCTATATAATCAGCCTTACTATTATATGCTTTTAAGTCTTCTGACAGATACCGATCCTTGCCAACAGGCAAAGATATATAAGTAATTATAGGATTCCAGAGGACCTTATCATCCGCACCATCATATCGGGACTGAAGACGGAAGAAGATTCTGTCTCCTACTTTTACATCACAGTTAAGATTGTTGGTTTTGCTACCAGCTTGCAACAAAGAGTCACGAACTAAGAAACCGTCACCCTCATGTTGAATGCTGTAGATGATACCATCACCTTGATTGCTAAGCTTCTTTATAGTACTTTGTATGTTGACCCTGCCAGCAAAAGGTGCGCACCACATACGGACAGCATCATTTAGTGGATATTCCTTTTCCAAGGAATCACGGATGACCTTATAGTCTGGGATAAAATGTTTATCAATAGGAGCCCCTTCGCCAATAATAGGATTGGCAGTTACACTACTTGCTGGACTAAATACTGGTTTCCCGTCTACAATATGATTAAAATATACCTGACCATTGACAGCTATGTCCGTAAGACCATCACTGTTGAAATCATAAAGATAGGTGGTTGTCTTGTCTTGATCTTTTGAGTGTGTATAAGAAATTCCAACAGAGGCTTTAAGTTTACCTATAAGACCAACTTCAACAGCTGCATCAGCATTAAGAGAGCGACTGGTACTATTACCATCAGAGAAAGAGTTTACTCCTGATATCAATATTGTTTCTCCAAAGAGTAAATTCTTTCCATCTGCGCTCATGTTCTTACGATAGTAAAGTTTGTTACCTCGTTTGAAGAGCTTATCTGGCAACCCGTCACCATCAATATCTACAAAAGCAATTTTACCTGAATTTGAACTCTTACTATTAGAGATAGATGGACCTATATTTACTGTTCCAGCAGCGAAGCCAATACCTACCATTGTTCCATAACCCGTAGTGTGGCTTTTTGAAGCTCCACCACCAAGAAGACTTAGATTGTCATCACACCCACGAACCGAATGGCTGAGGAATGCCTCGTAATCTTCTCCTTCGGCCTTCCATACCTCTGCTTTAGAAGAGAAAAGTCCATTTCTAAGGTCATTGTAATAGTCAAAGGATTGTGTAGCAACCTTACCATCCCTACTATCGTTCTGATCAATGCTCTTTAGCAGTATTTTTCCAAACGGCCCTTCTTCATAGTTTAAGGTATAGCTGCGGAGCTGCTGACCATTATTCTTCACAGTGACCTTGCGGAGTAGCCCTTTGTCCTTTTGCATAATGCCAAGTCTTCCACTACTCGTTACATCTTTTCGGTCTGTGGCTATAGAGTCAATATCGAACTCAATACTATACAGTCCTTCCGACTCTCCGAATCCTGTCCAGGTATAGCGTTCCGGATAAAGATTATTGCCAGACTTCATGTAATGGAAAGCAGCAAAGTTTCCGTGAACATCGGTAACACGGTCAAGTGCCCATTTGATACGGTTACCTTTGGTATCGATAAGAGAAGTAGCATCACTGACATGACCACCATGACCACCATAACTGTAGACTGTACCATCCTTGCCCGTCACTTCCCAGTAATAGTTCTTCGGGCTGTTACCCTTTCGGATAATCCTACTGAAACCACCTTCAGTCATTGGATAGAACTGCTTGTCAGCTTGTCTTGCCAGAGAATCAGTCCTACGATAGAGTCGGTCACTGAGCTGCTGCCCCATGAGAAGATAGCTCTCAGTCTCTGACTTATCATCAAAACGTGGTACACCCCAACGGGTCTCTATATCAATGCTCTGTACAGGAAGACTCCATCCATAGCCAACAAAGCTACTACCGCCCTCACTGCTGTACTGTAAGCCGGCACTTACACCAATATCATTACGCCCTGCAGGAACTTCGAAAGGATAGGACAGTGTTGCCGTACCATTCTGATTAGCTGATGGGGCTTCGATCTGCTGAATACCCGCTGCTGGGTCAGCAGCCTTCAGTTCACTGATACCTGTAGGGACATAATTCTGTGTTTCGGGACTCTCAGGAACTTTGATGATACCATTGATGACATCTGTAAAGTGAGAAGTCTCCGCCATTGCCACTTCACGTTTAGTATCAATACCTTTTGACTGGAGCATTGTCCAGCGTTGGTGCAGTTCATCATAATAATAGGTGTGAATATCATCTACGGTATAGCCTTTCGGTATCAACGTGCTGTCGTAAGGTACTGCGATACTTGCCAGATGATGGACGAAATGATTGCCATGAGGTAAGAAGCGATAACCTGACACCGTATCTGTTCTTGCCATCAATGTATCACAGCCACCTGTAACGTTTACCATACCAGTAGGCAAGGTTGGTAATTCACCTTTTCTAAGTGGTGTAATACTAAGAACTTTACCCTTTGCCATAGCCTCACGTGGTACGGCAAGCTGGGCTCGTCCAACATTGAGCGTATCGCTGTCGGAGTTGGTAAAGAACTTGCTGACGGTACGTTTGCCTAAGTCTGCAAAAAGTCTTGCAGATTTCCTGTTCGCCTTGTGAGTAGCTACACAATTCAACTTTTGATTTCTTACAACTTCTTTGGAAAATCTCTTCACAGAAGAGTTCTGTACACTGTTCTTGACTTGTGTTCGTAAGGAAGTAGCCTTTCGAGAAGTGCTATCTTTTTGTACAGAAGAGACTGTATCACTGGATAGAGAATCACTGGTTACAGTTTCTTTAGCAGAACGATTACTTCCACCATTACAGGAGTTTAGTATGATTCCTGCTAGCAACAGGAACGGAAGGAGGAGTGAATGTGTAGAATACTTCATTATTCTTGCTATTTTGTTTCAGGCCTAAAGGTCCTCAGTATATATACTTGCGTTGGAAAATTTTATAAAGGATAAAAAGAGAATTACTTTCTCACCAGTTTAAATGTCTTTTCTTTGCTACCACTTTGCAGTGTCAATAGGTAAACACCTGGCTGTGGAAGATAGACTTTAGTGGAGAAATATGTATCTGGCATATTTGTCTGACGACTGACAAGAGCTCCACCCGTCGTATAGAGTGCCATGTCCAATGGAGCTGCTTCGCTCAGTTCCACCTGGACACCGACATATCCATTTGCCGTTGGATTAGGACTTACACTTACATTCGCAAAGAAGTCACTATTTCCATCGGAAGGATTCATGGAAGGAATTTCTGTGATACCCGTCTTAGATATCTGAAACTCATTCTCAGACTTATTGCCCACATGATCTGTCGTTGTAAGGAGGTATTTCCCTTCTATGAGTCCGTCAGCAGACTGTATGCTGTCACTTGTGGTACGATTGAAAACAGACATGTGTTCTCTCTGTAGGGTCATCTTGTAAGGGGCGATACCACCTGTTACTCTGACAGAGAGTGTTCCTGTGCTGCCGCTCTTCTCCGTTGGCTGCTTTACTTCTATTGTCGTAAACATATCTTTGGCAGCTCGTAGCGTGAACACATCACGTTTGCCTAACGGTATATTCTTAAAGACAATACTGTCACCAACAGTCGTATTTGCCTTATGATAGCTTAGAGCTTTGACAGGAAAGCTACCCGTTCCTGTAGGGTCAACGGCAAGATAGTAGCTCTCACCTTCTGCAAGAGGCTGTATCTGGCGCAGCTGCTTACCATCAGCTACAATATCAACATTAGGCTTGTCAACCCGTGTTGCTGCATTCATCCATCGTCTACCTAGCCACTTACCGTAAGCCTTACTCTGGCGGAAAGAAAGTTTGCCATTGTTGTCACCCCAAAGAAGACTCTCACCATCTTCAAGAGGCTTGCTCATACTGATTGTAAGGAAACCATCTTCCTCACAGCTCTTGGCTCTTGTCTTATGTAGGGCAGAAGCTCTGTCTGAGATAAGACCAGCTATACGGTGGCTATAGTCCTTGTTGGTATACCCATTCCAAATAACCTCACTTCTTGAATTAAGGTAACTGCTGCGAAGGCTCACACCATATTTCAAAGCAAGATAGCTTTCCACACGACACCGTTCTGTATCAGAAAGGCGGCGATCGAAGACTGTATATTCAACAGTTCTACCATCAAGGTTCTTTACAGGCAACTTAGCGTTCCCATTCCGACCGATATGCAAAGTCTGACCATTACCCATATTGGAAGAGGTCGTATAGCTATAAAGTCGCATTTCAGGCAATGAGTCCTTGGCATAATTCATGAATGTACCATCGCCAAGGTTAGCAGCACGTTCAGTTGTCTGTATACGGGTAATCGCTTTTCCATTTCCAAGAGACCAAATTGCCTGCTCCTTCTCGCCATATACCTTACTTACGCCTATATAGGTAAGTCCAGCACCAGCAGAGACACGGACAGAGGTGGAATCGTGTGACCATACCATTGGCTTATCTACACCACCAGGGGTCTGAGCTGTAGCAGAAAGAGTGGATAGAAAGAAGAAAACTGCTGTGAGGTATTTATGTTTCATTTAAAGACCGTTTTAATATGATTGTAGTTATGCTGCTTATTTAGCTTTGCCAATAGGAAGACTGTAACCAATGGTAAGACTGACAGTCTGAAGATTATTCATACGCTCCTGATAGCCATAGTCATTGGCACTGGTGCGGAGCATATCATTAAATCCGAAACCGTATTCCAGTCCTGCCTCAAGACCGTTCTTTATATCAACATAGCCAATTTTTATAGTAGGAATGAATGACACTCGTGCTTTGACAGATTCTCTCAGATGATCCTGGGTACGTTCAGCCTGCTGTCGGTATACCTCTCCAATGCGGTCATTGGTGAAGTCGATATTACGGCTACCAAACGGAATAGCGGCACTAATTCCTGCTCCCATATAGAATTTTGGAAAAACATAGAAACGAAGCAGGATTTGTGGAGTAATGAAATTATAATGAAATCGTGTAGTCTCGGTTACATTTTCAGGTATCTTATGCTCTGTCAGCTTGCTGAGAATACGGGTGTAATCAATGCCCAGCTCAGCACCTAATCTACGATATTGCCATGTGCCAAAGACTCCAATACGAGGACTTATACCACCACGTTCACTCATTGTGAAAGTAGGGCGTATATCATAGTTCTCAATAATACTGCTTAATCCTGAAATGCTGGAATAACCAACTCCAGCTCTAAGTCCTATTCGAAAAAAATGGTGGTGAGGAAAAGAATACGTTATCAAAGATAGTGATTCTTTCGGATTCTCCTGTACGATGGAGGGCTGACTATTCATAGAGTTGTCAAGAACATGTTCACCTGTTTTCTGATTAGTAGATTCATTGCCTGGTTCTTTCGTCTCGTGTTTTATACTGGCTGTTTTATCGTTTAAAGATGAAACGTCAGTTGATAATGATGGAGAAAGGATTGGCTGCTCTGACGAAAAATGTTTGCCATTAGCGGTTTTCCTTGTCATGCTTGATTTTTTAATTCTCCTTGTATTGATACTTGTAACGTTTCGGGACACATTCCCCAGCTTATTATATACACAATCTGAACGTCCCGAATCCTTCTGCACTTTTGTCTTGTCTAAAGAAGAAGAGACATGCGGTGTAGTAGATTGTGATGGTGCCTTGTCTGCTTTCTTTTGTTCTATACGCTGCTCAGCCTCTGGCTCGTCATTAACACAGCGTTCTATACCCAAAAGAGCAGCTATGCCAAGAAAGATTCCTGCCAGAATATAACGTTTTTTTCTGTTGCTCTTGTCCTTCATAGATAAACTCATAAGGGTTAAAGTTTAAAAAGATAGCTGATACTAAGCTCTATGTTCTGTCCATGGGTTGCGTGCTCTGCCCAGTTATAGTCATTATGCTCTGTCTTGATAGTAGAGTTTAAACCATAAAAATAACGTAGGTCCACAGCCCAATGATGGTCTATTTCATATCCGAAGCCACCTCCAACAGCAATGTCTGGCTGTCCTGTCAGCTTCTCTTTCATCAGACGTTCCGTCTCAGCGACAGTGGCAAAATGATAGTTTGCAAACTTACTTTCTTCTTGATTACTCTCGTAAGATATGCCCTTGCCATTAAGGTTAGCTCCCGCGCGTCCTCCAATTGAAATATTGAAGCCTTTGCGCCAAGGATAAATCTTCAACAAAGCAGATACGCCAATGTAATTATAACGAGGTGTAACTTTATAGTTTAACTCCTTATTATCATTATAGACAAGCTGTGATGCCTTCTGCCAATAGCTAAATCCGCCTTCAACACCAATGATGGAACCATCGACATGATATTGAGCAAACACACCAACTGTTGGAGTAATTTGCCACTTGTCTTTGAAATTGTAATTGGAATAATAGTCTTCTGGAACAAGGATCTTATCCATTCCGGTGTTGACAGACATTCCACCACCTAAACGGACACCCAGCTTAAATGGTGCTTCTTGTGCAAAAAGATTAGTATTTACTAATAATAAGGTGGCGAGAATACCAATTTTAGGAGTTATATTCATTGTAGTAGTTGGTTTTAATTTCTGGAAACAAAATTATAAAAAATAAGAGGATTTACATAAATATTCTTGAGTTTTAACATTATATAATAAGAAAAAGTAGATAATAGTGTTATTGTAAAGAATCTGTGTAGCTAAAAAGTAAAGAAGGTAGAGACCCTAGTTAGAAGGACATTCACATAACAATTTTACCATCTTAGGTTAACTACCAACTATTGAAAAATACTAATCTAACGTGAGTTCGACGAAGTCAGAACAATGTAAGTTGTGTGTCAATGGTTCTTTGTAAATGTTTGTATATTAGCTCCTTAATATTACAATGGATATCGCTAATCACCAAATCTATAGACGCTTATAATTCGGCAAACTCACGTTCTGTTACTGAAAGTAGCAAAAACAAAAATAACAAAAAGGGCTGAAATCCTCTCTTGGATTTCAGCCTTTAACTTTTATTTAAAGAAGGTTTACCTAACATCTATTACCAACATAACAGGTTTAGGTAAGGAGATCTAAACCTATTATGTATATCAGCTCTTCACAATTTTATATTTCTAAGATTTGAAAAACATAGTTCTCACTTCTATATCAGGCTTCTTCTTAAAAATAACATGAAATCTGACGAACAGTAAAAGGTGAAATACTATCTCAACTTATAGCCCTTGAATGCATAGAAAAGGATATAAGAGAAGCTGACAAAACAGATCCCATACGCATATTGAATGTTGCTAACATCCTTAATAAGTCCGAACAACACAGTGATAACAGCACCACCGATAAGTCCCATTGTCATTAGTGATGAGCCTGCCTTGGTATATTTACCTAAGTCCATAAGCGCCAAAGGCCAGAATGCAGGCCACATCAATGAGCAGCCTAATGCCATGATACCTACAGCATAAATACTATAAACACCCGGGAGCAACAATACAAGTAGCGTTCCAAACAGTGCAACGAAGGAACAGATCTGTAAGGCTTTCGTCTGTGAAAGATACTTAGGAATAAGAATAATACCTACGATATATCCTATACTGATACTGATTGGGGTAATCCATGAGTACGTATGAGGATGAGGAAGACCTAATTCACTTGCATAATCTATAAGTGTACCCAAGACGATGGTCTCTGAACCAACATAAAAGAATATGGCAATTGCCCCAAGAACAAGATGTGGGAACTGGAAGACAGAATGCTTACTGTTTGCGTAGTCGGATACTGCTGAATCTGCATCGGCGTCATCTTCTCCAGCAGCTTTCACCTCTGGCAAGGGTGATATGAGTGCTACGACACCTAAGACTACAAATAAGCAGATTATAACCAAGAACGGTTTGTCAAGATCTTCCAAGCCAACACCTCCACTATTACTTGCAAAAAGAGCAATAAACAAAGGTGATACGGGCCATGCTAACTTGTTTATCATGCCCATAATAGAGATTCTTTTTGCTGCACTCTCCGTTGGTCCAAGGATTGTTACATAAGGATTTATAGCAGATTGTAGGAACGTATTAGCTGTTCCACAAAGGAAAGATGCCAATAAAAAGATAATGAAACTCCTTTCAGCTGCAGAGAGAATAAACACTCCGAAGGCTATAGCAAACATGGCAAAAGCTGCAGCCATCGTACGCTTATACCCAATTTTACTTATCAATAAGCCTGCTGGATAACCAAAGATAAGGAACGGTAAGAACGTAGCTCCTATGAGCATATAGGCTTCTGTGGACGAAACGCTTAGCGAAACCTTCAATACTGGTACTAATAAGGAATTGATTCCCAATGCAAAGCCACAAGTAAAGAACATGAAAGCAAGGAAAAGCATTGGAATAATGAAGTTGTTTTTTTCTTTCATAGAGAATCTTTTTTGAATTAAAAATTAATTGTTATGTTTAAAAAAACCGCTTTTTTAGCTACAGTTATCTTGAAAGTGCAAAGTTACAACTTTTTTTTAATAATAACATACACTATCTTTGCATTGTCATAGAGTATATTTACACTTGCAGAAAAAATGGTAATACTTGATAGAAAGATAGTACATAATGTGCAAACCACGTGCATTCACATCACATACACTGAGTTTAATCTACCATTTCATAGACATTCCGAGATACATCTAACCCCAAATGAATACAGACAACACATTAACGCTGAGAAAATCAGCAACCATATGAATATAACAACTGGTTCGCCGCAAGACTCAACACATAGTAAATAAGGGTGAATAACAACATAAAGCGAAGGCTATACTGAGCTTATTCTGAAGAATCTCTGTGCTTTCTCTCCTCGCATTTGGGTGGAACGGAGGAAGGGAGGGAGTGTTCAGATGTAAAGATTATTCCCATATGCTTTTTAATCTACGCCCTTTTGCGTTCTAAAAGACGCCCTTTTGATGTGCAAAAGGGCATGTTTTGATGTGTAAAAGGGCATGTTTTGCAATGCAAAAGGGCACCTTTTACAAGCCTCTTTGTAACCTATTGATAATCTAAAGGTTACAAAGGCGGAAAAGAAGGGATATGCTAGGGAAAGTGAAAGACGACGGAGCGGAAAGTGTAAGGGTTTTTGTTACTCTTCATTCCGTTGTGTTTTTCAAAGTAAGGTCAGTGCGCTTTGTCATCAGGGTAGCGGTTTTACCGATTCAACAGACGGGTGAACAGACTGAGAAACGGACGAGAAGAAGACGAAAGAAACAGCGGGATTGGCAATCAAAAATGTGTCTTTCAGTCGGTGATTTTTTTATGTTCCAACGACAGTTTACAAAGAATTAATTGTATCTTTGCGACAGAACAAAGACTAATAACATTGAAAATAACTATGACAAACGTAACAAAATACTGGAAGAAGGCAGCCATGCCACTACTTCTTTTCTATGTTATTGCGGTGGCATGCAGACTCGTTTCGCTTTACGTCTTACCCCGTCTGTTCCCTGACAGCTGCTGTTCCATAGCCTTGCAGCTATGTGAAGGAGTGGGTCCAGCACTGGGAGCTGTGGTGGTAATGGGCATCTTTAAGAAGAAGTTTTTCTGTTCCATAGCAGGTAAATCATGGATACGCAGCCTTGCGTGTATCGTCTTCCCCACCCTGCTCTTCCTCATTTTCGACACGCATCATGGGCTAAGAACCTCCTTGGTGTTCTTAGGTTGCACGCTCTATGCTTTCCTTGAGGAAGTGGGTTGGCGTGGTTATCTAACGGAAGAGCTTGCAGCAATGCGTCCGATAAAACGTATCCTGACCATTACTGTCTTGTGGTTTTTCTGGCATTTGAACTTCTCTTTCAACATGAGTGGACTGATATTCTTCGGCATCTTACTGTTGGCTTCCTGGGGATTGGACCGGTTTGCACACGACACACGGTCTCTTCTGCTATGCGCTTGTGCCCATGGCATCTTCAATCTCTTCAAACATGGCAATGGAATCTTAGACAATTACCTGACGATTTCCTTGCTTGTGATATCCATTCTGTCGTGGTTCGTCATTTGGTATTGTCCCTTTAAGAAGAAGACTACTGCGCCTTAGCCGTCTTTTTTACGAATCACGAAGCAGGGAAAGACCAAGATCGGTACGCCCTATCGGGTCAGACTGAGTTTCAGACTGACACCGAAGTCGTGCGTTGTAGTAGGATAACTGCCCGATGACAACAGTGGAGAGTTGATCTGCAGGTCGTAATAGAGGCTTGCCGTAACCAACCTACTCAGTGTATAGTCGCCCATAAAGGAGAACTTAAAGGCAGTGTTACCACTTGATGCTGCCGACGACAGCGATGCGATGTCACGTGTCAGCGATGCCTGCTGACGATAACTCATATCGAGACGGAGGTTCAAATCACGGTTCACCCCACCATTCTTGTTCGTCGAGTTATTGTCATTCTGATTGTTATCATTCTGCTTTTTCTTGCTCTTAACCACCCTTCGCGTTCCCGTATTGAAGAGATTGAAGTTGTTTATCCTGTATCCTATGCCGATAACCCAGTCCTTTGACGTTGCTTCATTGAGCTGGATACTCGTCATTGAGAGCGAAAGGACACGTGTCTGGCGGTATTCCAGACGTGCCGTAAGGTCATTCTGCAACGTCACATCTACTCCAAGCAGCGGTGAGAAAGCCTCATTGATGCTCACTTGTGAGATGTTATACATTGAACTTGGCAATGGATTGCCCGTTGTAGCATCGGTGATGAAGCCCAAACCGTTCATGTATTCCTGCCAAGTACTGTAACTCTGGTAAGAGCCAATGGCAAAGATGCTGCGATAAGCATGGTTGATATTGATGCTCTTAAACAGTGTCTCGAAGAACGGCAGACGTGACAATCCACTGTAACGTATGGTCCAGTTCGGCAGCAGACTGCGTAAAGTAGGGAATAACTTCAGTCCGTTACCACCCATACTGGTGTAGGCATTAAGGAAAGCAGGTATCATTACGTCCGCACTATACTTGTTTACGGCTCCGTTTGCAGGGTTATATGTCCCTCCACCATAGGCTGCTGGATAGGTAGAACCTTGATATCGAGCCTCAACAAGCCCACGATATTTCTCGAGTGAACCCACAAAACGGTCGAAGGTAGCACTGTGATACCCGTTGTTAGCATCCCCCTGACTCTCGAAAGCCGTACCCAGAGAGAGCGTTGTCATGGTCAGCGTACCGCTTTGTGTGGTAGGATTGCCAGCATACATATACTGAATGCTGCGTGAGGTGGTCTCCGTCCGACTGGCAGTAAGGTCAATCTTGAAGTCTCTGAAAGGCTCTAACGTAACGCGCAACTGCAGATCTTCGGTCTTATTGGTCGTTGCTGGCGTTGCAACACTGTCATTAACGAGCAGCCAATTATTGTTACGAGCCTTGCCAATGTAGTCATCATCAATGAGACCAAAGGCGAAATCGAGTCCCGGAGACATGGCTCCCGCTCCTCTTCTCTGCCCGAACGCCTTCCCGACAGTAGGCATGAAGCCCGGCAAAGCCATGGCATACTGATTCCGATAAGAGACACTTGCATTACGAACCATCATCAAAGCACGTGCAACACACTGTGCCGTCTTGTACCATCCCTTGTTCTCGAGTGGCTCCTTCGGTGTCACGGTGAGCTTCATACGTACGGCAGAGTCAGCCTTGTTATAGACCTTCACCTGGTTATCGCCCATCTTCTTCCACTTTATCTGTATACTCTTTCCTGTTGCATCCTTGGCAGATACCATGAGTCGTTTGGTGTGTTTACCATGTGAGATGACAACAGCTGAGTCGGCATTGATGGTTATCTCCTGTTCAAAGCTCCGCTTATTCTTCGGCAGTTCCTTCTTCTTATTGTCCTGTTCCTCCTTCTTTTCCTTCTCTTTCTTCTTCTTTTCCTCCGGCGTCATTGGCTTCTTCGCCTGCAGACGAGGCTTTGTACGATTGAAACGCTCATTGGTTTTCTTAAGGAAAGGAACGTGATTATAGAGTCTTTCGAAGTTGAATGACCCGTTGATATTGAGCATACGGTTGCTCGTAATCGTATTTCCGAGTGACGTACCATCCTCCAGTTCCGTTCCACGTACCCACGTGTATGCTGCAGTATAGGTGGCATCAGCATTCACCCAGTCGAAGGCAGGAATGAGATTGAGTGGCAACTGATACGAAAGGGTGAAGTTCTGTTGATAGTCAAGTGGCGTTCCGAAGTGCTTGATACTTGTCCATACAGAGTCTTTCCACGCCTCATATCGGTCTGGATAGAGATCCTTATTGACAGGTGTATACGGCTCTTCAATCTCCGCATGGGTAGCACTCTGGAAGTTCATGTGCAGGTTTCGTGTCAGATCCCACCGCAAAGCGAAGTCACGATTCCACAGGAATTGTGAGTTAAAGGTCAGAGGCAGCATGTTATTGACCGTTGCTTCCATGTCACGTTCCTGTAGTTCGTAGTAGTTTCGGACCATCTCCGTATTGAAAGTGATGTTCTGTGGCAACCAGTTGAGCCCGAAATTCTTGAGGATATCAAACCATCTTGACTTCCCTTTGATGACTTTTCGGAACGGTTCCCATGTCTTATACACTGGAGTCCACGTATAGTTGACAGCTCCACGCCAGGTGTCTTCGTTCTCATAGACCGTCGTCTCACCCGTAGTATGTGAGTGCGAATGACTGTAAGAGAAGGAGAAGTTGGCAGGATCGTACGGCATTGGATGGCTCGTCGTTTGTATTCCGACACGTACATTAGACAAAGAGAAGTTCGTTGTCAGGCGTTTTGTCACCGCAATGGACTCTATGGAGTCGCGTTCCTGTCGGTTGGCAGCACCTTCCAAGGCGTCTTTCAGCTCCATATCCGTGTCGAGTGGGTTATACTTAGGACGGCTTTCGCTCTTCGTAACACTATAATATAAAGGTGCAGAGACCTTCGCTTTGTCTGGGAAGAACTTACCTAACTCAAGGCTTGTGGTGACTGAGACGTCCGTTTTGGTCTCTTGTTGCCGCTCATTGACGCCTTGTTCAATACCACCAAAGCCATCCGTGCTGTGGCTGGCATTGATGTCTACGGTACCAAAGTCGGACAACTGGAGGTTCAACTGCCCACGTGCAGCCCATCCACCTTCGTTGTTGAACTCTAACAAACGCAATTCGTTCACCCAGACCTCACCACTTTTCTGACTGCTTGCGAGGTTTCGAACACCGATGATCATCGTCTTCACCTCTCCCAACGTTGGGTTACCCATGATCGTAACACGGTTGGCAGGGTGCTCAGAGTCGTATATTGAGAACGGACGATTGTAACTTGCAGTACCTGCTCCACGTGCTTGGTTGCGTTGTTTCTTCACCGATGTGAGCAGCTGCAAGGGTATATCCATCATGTTTTCCTCTGGCCATACAGCCTTACAGCCCTCTGCTGTGTAGGTATCATACCATCCTGCAGGGGTTAGTTTCAGAGGTATCTCATACTCATAGTAGTTGTTTTTATAGTCGGAACCCAACCGAACGAACACTGCCAGCTGGTTATCAGTAAGGTTAGTGGTGTTCTGTTCGAAGGCATTGGCATGTACAAACATCTGCAGACGTTTGTATTGGCGCAGGTCAAGGGTTGTGTTTTTATATACAGCCTTCGACTCTCCAGTACCGAGATTGCTCACCGACATAGACAAAGCCTGCTCGTTTTGCTGAACAAGCTGTGGCTGACTTGGGTCCTGTCCACGGTCTATGCCTGGAGGAAGGGTGTAGTTCACAGGTACTTTATTGTTGTTTTCCTCCATGCTAACGGCGCTTACTGCCATCGTTCCAGAGGTAGATGCAGCGTTGGTAAGGTTCTGTGAATACTGTCTCCACTTACCACTTACGAGGTCGAACGTACCAAAACGCAGTACAACTGGCTTCTCAAAGTCGGTCAAGAACATACGCATGAAACGTATACTGGTGAAGTCGCTGATGTTACCCACACGCTTTTGGAACTCCTCCAATGGGATTCTGAACTGGTACCAGGTCACTGTTTCGGACCCACCTTTGCGTAGTGGGGCAGATGCTGTACGCTTATCCACGATGAAATTCCTACCCACAACGAGGTCCTGTGGTCGGATACTGATATGATATTGATAGTATTTCTCATACTCATTCAGCGTATAATCCTGGTTGATATCCTCCACATCAGGTGTCGTTTTATAGGAAGTATCGTATCGTTCGTTGTTGTTTTCGTTGTCAGGAGAGTTGCCTTGTGGGTTGTTGATACGCTTATAACGCTCCAAGATGGATGCCTTCTTTGCATCCCAATCCGACCCACGGAAGTAATGATAGTCATCATTTGAAGGGTCAGCCCATATAGAATCGAACACAGCTTGGTTCGTTCTGGCTCTTGCAGCAGTGAGAAAGTTCTGATAAGAAGCGAACTGTTGCTCCTCTTCATTCGTCAATCCGTCCAGACCTATGTCCTGTTTGGCTCTGCTTCCCTTTGATGTTGCGAAGGCATAGGTGATGGTTGACTGTGTAGGAATGCGTCCCCACTGCGTCGTTGTCCATGAAGAGCTACCGTCAACAGGCATTCCGCTCTCGTAAAACTTCTTCCCATCCTTAAGAATATCCTCTGAAACCTCACCTAAATCGATGTAGAAATCACCGCCATAGTGGCTTGCGTCGGGCTGAAGGTTCGAATAAATGAAGGGATCTAACATCCAAAACTCAATGTATTCGATGTTAGCTGCCTGGAAATCATTGGTATCAAGCTTGCGCATCATACCTCCCCAAGTACCTCTTGGGTTAGTAAGTCTACCGTTTGCATCGATGTTTGGATTGAAGTTATAGGGTCCTCTCTCCGTTGGATAGTACGCAAGATTGAGTACATTCAGCGTTGATATGGAGCCAGTATAGTTCAAATCACGGTTCGGGAAGAGCTCTCTGACAGGCACTTCACGCACATAATGGTTCGAGAGTTGCTCAAGGTCGCTCTTGATATGCCCCGGTGTGAGTGAGCTACTACGGCGTGTGAACAACGGATCGATGTTATACCATGCCAGAAGACTGCGGTTAAAGCCACTGCGAAGGCTTGTCTTATCCGTTGATTCAGGGAAGTCTGACGGTACACTTGAGATGACCCACGACTTCGGTTGACTCACGTCGATGGTGTTCTTTGTCCCCTCGAAGTCATCCAGATACGAAGCATTGTTCTGTGTTCCCTTGCTTTGTCCGGCAATAAGCTGGGCAAATTCTGCCGAGAACGTTATGTAAGAAGGCTGTGTAACATGCAAGAATGGAATCTTATTCAGCATATTCGTCAGCCATTGGCTTTCCTTTTTCCAGTTGATATTCAGTCCCCAGATGGTGTTATTGAGTGGTTCCGCACCCATATTCACCTTCGTTGTCAGTGGTTGTTCAGACAGATGCATGAACGTACCACCAATCTGGAAGTCCTTGGAGAAGTCATATTCCCAGTTCAAACCAAGCATTGTCTTGCGCTCTTGTTGGTAACTGCTCTGGCTTTCCAGCGACACGTTGACAGCTGTTCCAGCATCAATGATACTTTGATTCAGTATCGTTACCTCTCCAGCACTGTAGTCAACGCTGTAATCAGAACCCTCTGTCAGCGTGACACCACCGGCTGTTACAACCACCGAACCTTGTGGAACGTTGTATGCACCAAGTGAGATGATGTTGGCAGCCGTACCCCGATACTGTCCAACAAGCATGTATTTATCTTTCTCTGCAATCTGTTTTGCAATGGTTTTTGTGGAGTCGTAGAGCTCGGAGAAGACGTATTTATTGGCGATATTAGCTGCTACACCTTTCGCAAGGAGTGCCTTTCGGAGTCCTTCACCAAAGGGTTCAGCCAGCGGGAAGAACACTCTTCCGTTGTCAACGGTGTACCCTTCCACGTAATCGAAGTATCCATTGGCATGCGGATTATTGTTATTATCCAAGCGGTCAGCGCCAAGAAGGCGGATAATAGGCTGACTTTTCACTTGTGGTTCGGGTATATAAGAGAGATAAACACCTGTGGTATCACTCTGATACTTGACGTCTAAGCGGAATTTATCACGTTCAATGTTTGTCGAAAGGTAGTAGACGTTCTTCATCATCAGGTCCCAGTTGCCCTGTTTCGGGTTGTTACTGGTGTTCTTCAGTGACTTTACGAAGAGTGCTTCATTGATATCTGTACGGTCACTGGCGAACTCTCCCACCTGATAAGTCACTCCTCCATAGGTGTATTCATAGGCTACTGCCAGCACTTGGTCGGTCTGTAGTCCACTACGAAGTGAGATATAACCCAGCGCACTATTGACAGTATACTCCGAACTGCTGAGCAATCGGGCATTGGCAAGCTTCTCATAGTCGTTTCCACCCACCAGTCCTGCACCGTCAAGGATGCTCGTCACCTGGTCAATGTTACGTGCTGCGGGATAGCCTTGTGCGATGGTGGCATACTCGGTGTTGGCATTATTGGCAGGAACAGGACCTGTTCCGGCACCCCAAAGGTCGGTACGACTGACCTTTGTGTTCTCACCTAAGTCGGTCAAAGCAACGATATTACGGGTGTTACTGGTCGTTCCTGTCTTGTTAGTAACCCATATCTCCACACGGTTGATGGTTATTCCCGTGGTAAGGTTGGGTAAAGTCTTCATCGCAGCATCGTAGTTGTTACGGAAATACTGCGAAAGGAAGAAGTGACGGTTGTCCTCATACTCCGTAGCATCAATCTCAAAAGGAGTGAGTTGCTTACCTCCTCGTGAGCTAACGCTTTTGTTTGAGCTCTTCTTCTGTGACAGAACGGTCTGCAGTTTCAGCTTTCCAAACTGCATATCGGTATGTATACCGAAGAGGGATGTGGCTCCCTGAACAAGCGAGTTATTGGATGGAAAGGACACGTTACCACCTTCAACGAGTTTGATGATCTCGTCTTCTTTCCCTTCATACTTCAACTTGAAGTTCTGAGTATCAAAGTCAAACGTGGCGTCAGTGTTGTAGTTGAGGTTCATATTCACCTTATCTCCCACCTTACCATTGACGTTTAAGTTGATCTTTTCATCGAAGTCCATTGCCGTAGTACGGCGGTTTCGGATTGGTAATGAGGGATTATCGATGTTCTTTATGTTTCCTCCAAACTTCAGTTCTGCCGTTCCCTGTGTCTTGATACGTACACCACCGGGACCGAAAATCTTCTCTGCCGGACCCAAAGAGAAGTGCATATCGGTGAAATCAAACTTCTCTTTGCCTTTCTTTTGGAGTATTTCCTGGTTCTTAGAGCGGTAATAATCGGAGAAACTTCGCTTCTCACTCCACTTCCGATACTCCTCTGGTGTCATCATGATAGGGGCTGTCACGTAGGTATTCCCAATCTTATTGCCAATGATGTATCGGTCGAGTGTATCGTTATATTCCACGGTCTGCCGCATGTTCTCCGGACGACTGAGGTCGGTGGAGTTCTCTTTCAGGTCGTCATAGGTGACGGGTGAGGTGCGTTGCACCTTCCATCGCGGGTGTAAAAGGGAGTCTGGGATCTTCTCATCGTCAATCTCCACGTCAATTTTCTTCGCCTTTTTCACCGTGTCTGGTGGTGCAATGGTGGTCAGAATCTTCTCTATTGAAGCGACACCAAAGGCTCCACGTCCCCAGCTCAACAGACAAACGCTGCCAAGGAGGACGACAAGAAGGAGGAATATGTAATGGTATCTTTTCAAAAGCGATTGCGAATCACACTTTACTTAATCATCTTCAGAGCCATCTTTACAACCTGTTCAACAGGAAGATCGGGCTGTTCAGTCAGAATACTGACCACAACCTTTGCCGAAGGAGCAGGAGAAAAGCCTAACATTGTCAATGCACTGACGGCTTCATCCTTGATTCCTGCATCAACAGCAGGCGTCCCTGGCTGACTACTTACATGTAGTTCGTCGGCTACTCCGCTCTGCATGATCTTGTCTTTGAGGTCGACAATGATGCGCTGTGCCGTACGAAGTCCGATGCCTTTCACTGTTTTCAGCATCTTTTCGTCACCGTTTGCAATGACATTGCACAGTTCGGCAGGCGTCAATGATGAGAGAATCATACGTGCAGTGTTGGCTCCTACACCCGAAACGGTAATCAACAACTGATAAAGTGAGCGTTCCTGCTTCGTTGCAAAGCCGTAAAGCGTGTAGCTATCATCACGTCCTCCCGTCATAATTGCCTCATGCACAAAGAGTTTCACAGCCGTTTTACCTTGTATAGCACTATAAGTATTAAGTGAAATGCTCAACGCATAACCCACGCCATGTGCTTCAACAACAGCCAAAGCAGGTGTAAGTTCGGTGAGTTCACCCTTGATGTATTCTATCATAATTCAAAATTCTTCACCTTGAGAAGCCCAAGATGTGGTTGTATATACGGCATTTAAAACGTATATAAATAGTTTTTTATTGTAGGTTAATCACAAAAACTTCAGCTCCATTCAGTCTTTTTAAGGTCTGAATTCATGCTTTAACTGAAATAATGGTATTGCCTTTTGAAGAAATTCTCAATGTCCGTGACCAATGTTGGGTGCTCGTTTAAGTATCACTTCATCATCAAAAGGGAGGGTATCCTACTTACAAAATATAGTCATATACGGGTATTCTTCTCCTCAGAAGTTCCTCCTTAGAGACGTCTGACAGTACAAAGTCATCCTTGCTCTTTTGGCTATCTCCCTGCTGTTTTTGTCTAAGATCTACCATATCCGTATATGTTTATATCTATTTTTTACGGTACAAAGTTAGATAAAACTTGGTTTATAAACAAGTAATATGCATCTTACTTTATGGCTTTTAATTGTTTCTTACGGCATTTTCCATGCCCACGAAAGTGGGAAAAGGGGGACGGGAATGGGGCGGATGACAACAGGGTGAGGACGGGGAAAGGATGGGATAAACAGGATGGGAGGGTGATGTGAGAAACAGGAAATAACCTTACAAAAAACAAAGGGGTATTGATGGCAAAACGAAGGATAATGGTGAAAAACGGGGTTTGTAACCTCCGCAGTATCAAGAGGTTACAAAGAGGCTTGTAAAAGGTGCCCTTTTGCGTTGTAAAAGACGCCCTTTTACACGTCAAAAGATGCCCTTTTACATTGCAAAAGGGCATCTTTTAGAATGCAAAAGGGCGTAGATTGAAAAGCAGAAGAGAAATAAATTGACAAAGAAGGGGCAAAGGCGAAAGAACAAAGGGGGAAAGGGTAAAACTAAAAAAAAGGGGAATTGAAAAGGAAAAGGATAAGAAAGGGAAAGAGTAAAAGGTGCATTTGAAAAGAAAAAGGATAAAAAAGAAAGAGAGAAAAGGGGGTATTTGAAAGGGAAAAGGATAAAAAGGGAAACAAGAAAAGCCAGACTTGCAGGTGCAATCTGGCTTTTTACGGTTATTGAAACACTGTAGATGCCTTTGCCAATGGCGTTATGTGCGGTGGCAGGAAGGCACTACAGCACTGATGATTATTGCAGATCCTTTGCGGTGAGAGGCTGTGAGAGGTCATCAATCTGTATGTTGCTCATCGGACATTCGATGCCCTTCGCAGCGTCTTTTATCTTGCCGTTCTCCATCTTCTCCGAACCATTCATCTTGAAATAGAGCTCCAGCCCATCCGACTTAGGGTCAACGCCCAGCATGTTCTGCTTGATCTGGTTCTCCGTACGAGCCACGCTCCACACGCGAACCTCGCTCATGTAACCATAGAAAGGACGTTCGCCCCATGGGAAACCAGCCAGTTTACCGATGTTGAAACCAATGTCGGAGTTCGGATCAAAGCCCGGAATGTTCCATGCAGACTCAGCCCATTTCACACCATTGAGGTACATCACCGTCTTACCCGTAGCCTGATCAAAGGTCAGAGCCACGTGATACCACTTGTTGGTCTGCAGCTTCTCGGGTGCTTCATAGTGTTGTCTGCCCGCAGCTTGCAGTATTCCAGATGGTATACCACCGCCAGTATCACCGACACGGAGTATCATTACGCCTTCAGTTCCCATGATGGTGTTGTTGCTACCCCACCATGTTGAGTTGATCAGAGCCTCATAAGTGAACGACTTGAAGTGTGTTCCGGTAGGGAACTTCACGGAGATGTAACTTGAATAGAAGTTCGCTGCCTTGGCAATCTTGATGGGTTTGGCAAGGACAACATACATCACATTCTCGCCACTGATGGCAGTCACTGACCCGGAATGCAACTGAATGGGCAGCATATAGGTCTTACCCTCCTGCAACTGGTCGAGGTTATTGAGTGTCAGTGACACCTTCTCAGCATACACCTGACCAGCCTCAATGGTTGAAGCAGCCTTGCTGAAGGCTGCATTCTCCGGCTTGAAAGGAACGTAATTCGTACCGTACCGACTGTTATATGCCGCTACCAAAGCCGTATCCGCCAAGGTATAGGACACCTCAACAGCAGCGTTCTGCTTGTTGGAGAGGCGTGACGTGATGTCAACCTCCGCTGAAGTGCCCGTGTCAGGCATGGAAACGCTCTGCAGATTGTTATCAAAATAAACCTTCTGCTTCAGCAAATCGCTCTCACTGTCTTGGCAACTCACCACACAGCATGCGGCGATTGCCACTGCAATATGTTTTAAAATATGCTTTTTCATCTTCATATTCTGTTTTAAAATTATGTAGGATTAAGGGTTCTGAGGTTGTGTTGTCTGCCCCATTCTCTCCTTAAACACCTTCTGATTAATCTGTATAGCCTGTCGCATCCACTTATAGTTAGGTGTGTTGTCATAGTCGTTATCGAAACGATATGCACCTACTCCACCCTTATAACCCGTTGATGGCATGCTTGCAGCCTGCCTTAACAGCACGCCACCAGTCTTGAATGAAGCCTCAAAGTTATCGGTTGTGATGATGCTTTTCGGGTCTATTCCGAAGTTATCAAAGTTCGTTATACGCCCGTATGACTGGTCAATCCAATAGTCAACATAGCCATCCAACGCCTCAGTAAGTGCCCAGAAAAGACCGTCGATACAGATCAGTCGGTGTCCCTTATGCTCTGGATCGCTCTTCGGACCGATGTATTTATTCATCTCTTTTACCAAGTAAACGAGCTGCTCATTGGTGCTTAACGTACCGTCCATATCGAACACACCACTGCCAATCTCCCAGTCAATGTCATATCCATCCCAGTCATTGGCAACGAGAGAGTCGCACAATGCCTTTGCAAAACGAGCCAAAGCCTCCTTGTGATTATCGGAACCAATGACGCCATCGAAGCCCCAGAACTTCCAACGAGCCTGCTTCTTAGCCTCTTCAACACGTGCTTTATCAGTTGCCCAGCCTTCCTCTTCAGCCTGCTTCTCTACCTTTGCATATACTGAATCAGGTGTTCTGCCTTTGCCAATGTAGGACAAGAGCGTCACTTCCAACAGCTTTGTACCCTTCACTTTCTGCACAAACTCCTTGTCAGCCTTCTGCTCTGGCGTGATAGTAAAGCGGTTTGGCGCCCCACTCCACATGGAAACGATGTCCATACTGTCGGGCATTGAGGTGAGATATCCTCTTCTGTACGTGCCGGCTGGTGACCAGTTGGAATACCAACCGAAGGCTACCGGGCGCCCATAGTTGACAGCCTGCTGCTTATAAGCACGCAGTTCAGCATAATACTTCTCACTCTCGGCATTGTTCATTGTGTTGTATCCACCGATATGATCATACGGTTTGTTCTCAATGTCAGCCGTATTGCTACATCCACAGACGATGAATCCCGTCATCAGAAGCAGCAACAAACTAATATATTTAAAGCCTTTCATTTCTTTTTCCTTTATAGATTAATGATTCTTATTGTCCCACCACAGACGTGTTCCAGCCTTATCCTGACCGCCACGTAGCATCTGTCGTGCACTCTCAAGGTTGGCAATGTCCTCTGCAGAGGTTGATTTGTTTGTCGGATAACGCATCCTTCGGATACCAATCTCACTGTCAACCTCACCGTTACTGTAGTTGGTTATTGCGCTATGGAGCTTAGGATAGCCCGTACGACGATACTCTGTCCATGCCTCTTGACCGTTAGGGAAGAGGGCAATCCACTTCTGTATCATGATCTTCTCAAGCTTTTCCTCGTCCGTCCCAGTCCATTCTGTCGTCGCTTGGGTCACTGCTGGGACGCTAACGTTGACACTTGGATTGGCAACTGACATGTTATAAGCAGCTGGTTGCAGCCCTGATTGCAGGTAAGTGGTGACCTCTGAGGTTGGAATACCATTCTCTTCGAATGACATTTCTATACCTTTCTTATATAGATCTTCGGCAGATTGCCCAACAGGGAAGCCATGTAAGGCTGCTTCAGACAGGAGGAAGTAAACCTCAGAAGCACGCATCCAGTAGGTTGGGGTCGTATTTGAGATGGCAGGACGTGATGTATTCTTGAACGTTTCGTTCGAATTGACATCATGACCAGTAGGTATTGCCATGTATTTGCCCATCGTTCCGACTGTCATAGCTTGTGAAAGCGAACTCGTATGGAAGTATTTTGCCAGTCGAGGGTCCTGATATCCGCCCAGATAAGCCAACATTGAAGAGCCCATACGGCACTCATTGTACTGATTAATGAGGTCATCAAAGTTGTTTTTGAATACCAATCCGGCTCCTTTCTCCATCTTTGCCTCATCCTCTTTGGCCTTCATCACACCGTAAGGATGGTTGATTGCCTGCATAGCATACTGACGTGAGAGCGCTGCATCAGCATAGTAGACACGCATAGCAAGGCGCAACATCAATGAATTAGCATAGACAACCCACTTCCTAACATCGCCTCCGTAAACGGCATCTGCCTTTGGCAAGAGGGAAGTAGTACCATTATCGGCATATCTTGTCAGTACATCTACAGCATCAGAAAGCTCCTTGAACATCGCTTTATACACCTCTTCCTGACTGTCATAAGGCACTGTAATGAGTCCTTTTCCTGCCTCTTTATAAGGAATAGGGCCAAACATATCCGTTGCTTTGTGCCAAGCTGATATCTTAAGTATCTGTGCCAAGGCAAAAGCTTCAGGGAATTTCGTCTCCGTTTTACCCTTTAAATCCTGCCAGAGAGGCACAACTGTTGAGTAAGCTTCGGTATATGACGATGCCACCCACCCATCTTTGAGGAAGTAATTGAGGTTATTCGGACCGCCCCAGTTGTTGTTTTGCCCGAAATAACCACTCCAACAGTCGGCTGCAAGGTTGTAAGCAGTCTGGTATCTGTTCACTACTGACGTGCCATCTGCCTGTGTTCCGACGGGGAACACACACTTTTCCATTGCCGTTATAGGTCCACCAATGGTGATTCCGTCCATCATTCCTTCCTCAGGAAGCAGTTCGAATTCGTTCGTATTGACCTTTTCGAAGTCGCAAGCAGTGAGGGAAGAGAGTGCCAGGACAGCTATTATATATTTAGATAGCTTGTGTTTATATGCTTTTGTTGTCATCATTCTATTAGAATTTGAATTTAATATTGAAACCATAACTCCTCAAACTGGGCTGCATGAAATAGTCATTGCCTTGTCCATAGGTACCCGTTGACGCCGTAAGCTCTGGGTCGAAAGGTGCCTTACAGTATATCATCCATGGGTTAGTAGCCACGAATGAGAGGGTTAAGTCCTTGACAATGTTATTGAACCAACGTGAGTTGAACTTATAACTCAGCGTGAATTCCTGTATACGAATGTTCGTTGCGCTATATGTATAATAGCCTGCGAGGTCGTTTTCTCCTGTTGCCACGAGTGTATAATACTTCTTTGCATCATACAATCCTTGGTGAGGTAGCATCACACCCCCTGCATCTCGTGCATCAGCTGACGCCTTTGAGACACCGAAACGATCGAGCAATGCCTGTGTTGATGAGGTGACAACGCCACCGAAACGAGCATTAACAAGGAAGCTAAGTCCGAAGTTCTTATACGTGAAAGTATTGTTCCAACCCATCGTAAAGTCTGGTGTTGTCTTACCAAGGTAGATTGGTTCAACGGTCTCGAGGCTCATTCCGCCAGACGGACTGACGTTAACGAAGCCCTGATTGTCCTTTGCGAGCACCTTACGAGCATAGATATCATTGATCGTTCCACCCACTTTCAGCAACACCCGACCATTGTCTTTCGACACTTCAGGGATGTTTATGGGCTTAGGACTCAATGGATGATGATAGTCTTTCACCATTTCTTTGATTTCATTGACGTTCTTTGAGTATACCAATGATGAGTTCCACTGCACTCCACCGAAGTTTTCTGTATATCCAAGTGACATCTCTATGCCTCGGTTCTCCACGTTACCAGCCTGCAGATAGACGGCTTTATAACCTGAACTCTCAGGCAATTCGCCAATGAAAGTCTGATTAAAGGTGTTTGATTTATACCATGTGAAGTCGAAAGAGAGCTTCTTCCAGAAGCGTGCTGTCAGTCCGAATTCATACGATTTCGTACGTTCTGCCTTGTAATCAGTGAAAGGATAGATGTCAGTTGACTTCAAACTACCGCCCACGATAGGTGTGGTGATGGTGCCAGGGGTCATACCTGAGCGTGAAACTGGCGAACCAACCTCAGTGTAAGAACCACGAACCTTCAGGTAAGAGATGAAGGATGGCAGCTTTGTCATCTCTGAAACGATGGCTGACATACCTATTGAAGGATAGAAGAAGGATTCCTCTGACGAGTTGACAAGGCGTGAGTTCCAGTCGTTTCTACCTGTCAACGTGAGGTAAAGCATGCTCTTATAGCCGATTTCAGCACTTGCGAAGGCAGCAACATTGCGTACCTTAGAGCCTCCACCGTCCTCACGTATCTTGCCATCGGTCGGTGCGATGTTGTTCAGAGAGAACTTATTAGGCACCAAGATGAGGTTACCACCGTAGCCACGGGTGAGGGATGCGTAGTCAGAATAGCTGTAACCAACGTTGGCAGCAAGGCTGATCTGACCGAAATGCTTGTTGATATTGGCTATAGCATCTATGTAAGTCTGATGCTCTTTATAGTCATAATAGTCGTAAGCACCGTTCGATTTGGCGAAATAATCAAATGATGAAGCATATATCTTACGCTCACTTGTCATGAAAGTCTTATCCAAACGGATACGACCTGCCACACTTAACCAGTCGAAGATGTTATAAGTCAAACCGGCATTGAACATGAAACGATCCTTATCATCAGGTGCAAGGTTGCGATAAGCGGTCCAGTATGGGTTCTGATTGGCAAACCTGCTGTCCATGATAGGCCAATACTGGGTTGGGAAATTGCGCACGTTGTCATAGCGTTCGAAGGTCTTGATGGCATCAAACGACTCTCCACGTGGGAAGAGATAGGCTGCAACGATAGGATTCCAGTACTCTCCCTGCGACACCATGTTATTGTCTTTCTGCTTGATATAGGATGCTCCGAGGTCGAGTTGTACCCTGTTCTTGAACATACGTGAGGTGTTACGGATGGTGAAATTGTAACGGTCATACGTGTTGTTCGGTACGATACCACGTGAATTGGTGGCTGCAACGGAAGCGAAAGTCTGGTTAAACTCGTTACCAGTATTGACTGTCAGAGCATTGATAAAGTTCGTTCCCGTGCGGAAGAAGTCCTTCTTTGGATCGTAAGAGCTTGGTGTTGCGAGCTTCTCACCCCAACTTTCATAGGAACCAAGCTTGTTTCCATACTTGTTTTGGAACTCTGGCATGAGCAAAGGGGAACTGAAATCGGCTGCACTTGAGAACGAAATCTCTACCCGTCCTTCCTTTCCTTTCTTCGTTGTGATGAGGATTGCACCGTTAGCAGCGTTGCTTCCGTAGAGTGCAGCGGCTGATGGTCCGGCAAGAACGTTGATGCTCTCGATGTCTTCTGGGTTGAGATCGGCTATGCCTTCACTGCTAACACGACCCTCACCCATGATGCCACTGTCCGTACCACCACTGAAATTGAAGATTGGAATACCGTCGATGACATAGAGAACATTGTTGTCTCCCTCAATGGACTTGGCTCCACGCATGATGACACGGGTTGCTCCTCCCACACCACTGGCGCTCTTCGAGATGTTTACACCTGCTACCTTACCGTTCAGGGAGTTAACGAAGTTGGCGTCTTTGTTGCGTGTCAGCTCGTCAGCACCCACCTTCTGAACGTTGTAACTCAATGCTTTCTCAGCACGTTTGATACCCAAAGCGGTGACAACCACCTCATTCATCGTGTTGGAAGTCTCCTTCATCGTGATGGCAAGGCTTGTCTTATCGCCCACGGAAACAGTCTGTGTGGTGTATCCAACATAGGAGATGACGAGCTTTGCAGCCGACGAAACGTTGATGGTGAAGTTACCATCAATGTCGGTTACGGCACCATCCTTGGTTCCTTCCACCATGACTGTTGCACCAATCAGGGGTTCTCCTGATGCGTCAACGACACGTCCTGTCACCTTATGCTTACCGTCTTGCTGCACAATCTGGCGCGTTGCGGCATCGGGTAAGCCTCCAGCGTTACCTACTGCATGGGCATTTGTCGGCGTCAAAGCCACAGACATGGCAAAGGCTACCGAGAAATACAGATGCTTCTGCTTTCTTTCGTAAAAATTTCTCATTAGGTTTAGGTTTTTAATTATTATATTTTAGGTTCCTAAATTCTTGGTTATCAGGTGTAAATTACTGTACCTAAATGGTTAAAAGAGGTGTTAGTTAGACACCATCGTTTGCAAATATAACACTTTATAAGGTTTTATCACTTACTTTATACTACTATTTAACGTTTATAAACATATTCTTTCTCCTCGCACATGATTATCTTCTGCCATCGAATCGCATGTCGGTTGAATAAAAAAGGGGCGGAGAATGGGGGCCTCCCCAAGCCCCTCCAGAGGAGGGGATGTGCCTGGCGGGATGCGAAAAGCTGCGTGTTGGGAATATAACAGGATGAAGAATAAAACCGCAAAAACCAACGTTCGGAACTCGAAATTAAACGTTCGGAACTCGAAATGACACCTTATAATATATAATCGATCTACACCTAAGCTTATGAACTTGTATTTTATAGCATGCAATTCGCCTACATGCCTACTTGCAAATAAGTTTTTATAGCATGCAATCCATCTGCTTGTTAACACGTCAACAGGCAGTCTATGGCATGTAATTCTCCTACTTGCCAACTTGCAAACAAGTGTTTATAGCATGCAATCCATCTGCTTGTTAACTTGTAAACAAGTATTTTATAGCAAACAACTTGTTCACTTTTTAATCTCAAAGCCGGTCTATTAAAACACTCAAACACCAAGTTATGCCTCCTCAAATACAACGGGGTATCCCGCTTTTTACTCCCCTCTCCCTTCGGAGAGGGGTCGGGGGAGAGGCTGTGTCGAGGCTGTTTTAGGCTGTATGAAATACCCTTACAAACTGTAAGGTGTTATTGTTCGCAAATCAACTCACTATCATTAAAAACCGCCTTTGTAACCTATAGAGAATCAATTAGTTACAAAGAGGGTTGTAAAAGGTGCCCTTTTGCATCGCAAAACATGCCCTTTTACATTGCAAAAGGGCATCTTTTACAACGCAAAAGGGCATGTATTATTTACCAACTGTGAATAGTCTTTACATTCGTTGGGAAAGTTTACGCATGAACAAGTTGATAATCCAACAGGTTCATTGTACCATTCCGCACATCCAACGACATCCCTTTACTTCACCGTCACTCTTCTTTCGCGGATGAGTTTCAGCTGTCGGAGAAGGTCATTGTAGTGCATCAGGTTGATACCAGTGCTGTGTGCAGCCTGCGTTTTACAGAATTTCTCAATCGTATCAAGCTGCTGTTCAGCATAAAGGAGCACATCCGACGATTGAATACGGTCGGCAGCACCAGCCTTTTCAGTCTTCACGGGGTTGAGAATAGCATTCAACTGCTCAACATAAGTGCGCTCCAGCATACGGCGTGTACGTGCTTTCACCTCCGAAAGACCCGTCAATGGCTTCCAGACACTGTGGTAAACATCATTCAAGTAATCCTTGAACTGATAAGCACCCGATGCCCTTTGGTCCTTGTAAATCTTATCCATCAATGCAGGATTCAGCATCACCTTCAGCACACGAGCCTGCTCATTGCTGATGGCTTCCACCGCATCCGTACCCGAGATGTCGGTCATCGTCGTCGGATAGAGCCACTCTGGTGCATCAAAAAGCTGACGTGAGAGATAGTCTACGGCGTCCCTACCCTTCTGAGCAGGTGCCACTTCATACGGTTTCTGCCCCGGCATGTTGTTCAGATAACGCCCACCGACATTCTTCAGTACGTGGTTTGTATAGCGATTGAACTGACTTACGACGCTCTTCCACATCTCCATACGGTCCTCATATTGGTCATTGGGCTGCTTGGTCCATGCTGGTAACGCCACAATGATGCGCTTTAGGTTCTTGATACCATAATCACTCGCTTTCACATTGTCGTCACCGAGGTCCTCACGCTGGGCACGTGGGTCTTCATTCTTCCCTTCTCCACCGAACCAAAGACGTGGGTTTTTAGCCAGAATGGCTGTTGTCTCGGTCATCAAATGCTCCTTTTCGTCCTTCTCATCCTTGAATTCCGGACGGTATTGGTAGCCCCAACGGATCGCCCACTTGTCATAATCGTTCACACGAGGGAACAGTCCGCGCTCTGAAATACCATCTTCTGGCTGCGCAACATAGTTGAATCGGGCGTAATCCATGATACTTGCCGTGTGACCATGCTCCTCAACCCACTTCTTATCACGTAGTTTCTCAACGGGAGTGGCGTGACTTGCACCCATATTATGGCGCAATCCGAGTGTATGACCCACCTCATGACTCGACACAAAGCGCACAAGTTCGCCCATAAGTTTGTCATCCATGTGCACCGTTTGTGCCCTTTTGTCGAGCGGTCCACACTGTGTCAGATACCATTTCGTCAACAGATTCATCACATTATGGTACCAACAGATGTGACTTTCGATGATTTCTCCACTGCGAGGGTCGACGATTCGCGGTCCATAAGCATTCTCAATCTCTGCCGGAAGGTAACGAAGTACGTTGAAACGAGCATCATCCACACTCATCTTTGGGTCATCTGGCCAGTCACGAGCTTGTATTGCATGCTTGAAACCAGCGGTCTCAAAGGCTGCATTCCAGTCTTCTATACCTTGCTTAAGATAAGGAACCCACTTCTTAGGTGTGGCAGGATCAATGTAGAAGACAATGGGTTTGACCGGTTCAGTGAGCTTTCCTTTGGCATAAGCACGCTTGTCTTTCGGCTCTAAACGGAACCTTGAGATGAACTCTTCACGGTCAGTTTTCGTCTGTTCATCATTGAATATGGTGTATTTGTTGGTGAAATAGCCCACACGATGATCCCAAATGCGACGTTGCATAGGCGTTTCCGGCAACAGAACGATGCTCGTATTGAGTCCGATGGTCATTGATCCCGTGCGAGAAGCAGGTGCTGAACCCTCCAAACTGCCATAGGTTCGGGTCGTAGCGACCTCCACATTGATGGGATAAACCTTCATTGTGTCAATGAAAGTACGGTCAGCCTGCAGTCCTCCGAGCTTCAATTGCTTAGCATCCGACGCAGAAACACTCACCACATTATTATCTTTTGCGAAGAGCGGAGTGACCTCCACCATCTGTGTATGCTTCCCTTTGTTGCGTCCGATGACCTTAAAAGCGGCAATGATAGGGTCGGCTGTGGATGCCGTCAGCGTCCTTGAGATCTTGCTTTTAGGGTCGGCTACCTGCGAAAGGACGTATGCCCTGAGCAGTAAAGTGCTATTATCTCGCTGCTGAAAGTAGACCGTTTGCTCATTAACTTTCTCTCCTGCGAACTTCCCGAAGTTCTGTGGTACGGCTGTGAAGCGTGTCACTGCAAGCAGATAACGGCCCAGAACGGAGTCTGGAACCTCAAAGTACCACTTGTCATCAATGTGCCTTACGGTGAAAAGACCTTCCTGAACACTTCCTTTTTTCTTAACTAATTGCTCGTAAGAGGGCGTTTTGTCGTTGCCTTTAGCATCCTTCCCGTCGACTTTTCCCTTGTTGTTTTTATCCTTGTCTGCCGTTGTCTGCTGATCAGTAGAGTCGTTCACAGCATAGTAAACATATCTTTCCGAAGCGAGTCCTGCACCCGTTCCGAACATCAAAGCAAGCAAACAGCCAGCTAATCTCTTATTGATTGTCATATTTGGTATTTATTGTTTAGGTATGCAAAGATAGTAAATTAATATATTTTCAATGGCGTTAATAAGTTTAAAGAAGTTAAAGGGAAAGCTTCATTCTCCTTTATTTCACTACCAATGCTCTGCGTATTCGGGTGTCATTCAACGGACGATCGTTCTTGTCACCGGGCTGACGCTGGATGAGATCGACGATGTCGAGCCCCTGAATAACCTGTCCGAAGACCGTGTATTGACCGTCAAGATGGGGCGTTCCACCCACCGTTTTATATGCTTCACGCACCTCTGGAGTGAGCTGAACGGTGCTGTCCGTGCGCTCATTGAGCCGTTGCTGCACCTTGTCGAGCTGTCCATCGGTGAACTTATATCCCCAAACAATATAGAATTGTGTGGCTGATGACTCCCGTTTCGGGTTGACATCATCGCCTTCACGGGCTGCACCCAGTACACCACGATGGTGGAAAAGCTTCGGGAAACATATCTCTGCCGGCACGGTATAGGTCTCTGGCGTATCGCCAACAGCCTCCCCCGGCTTGGCATTCTTCGACCCCACGTCACCCGTTTGTATCATGAAATCCTTGATAACACGGTGGAACAACACACCGTCATAGGCGCCACTGCGCACCAGTCGTAGGAAGTTGTCACGGTGTTTGGGCGTCTCGTTAAACAGTTCTATACGTATATCACCACTGTCCGTCTCAAGTAACACCTCGTGTCGGGGCGCATCCTGCACGGTCTGTGCCTGCATTGTGACCGCCGTAAAGGCAAGGAAGATTGCCAAAAGGGTAAAGATCTTTTTCCTCATCGTAGTATTTTTTGTTTTGATTAACTATAACAATGTGACAAAGATAGGTATTTCTGATTAGAAAAACAACACCTATATACAGTTTTTTCATCGAGGAGAACGACTGATAAGGGCTTACAACGGGAGCACTGAACTCTATAAAAAACGCAGCAAGGAGCCGCGAGTAGGGACGTGAAGGGCACAGGAAAGAGCACTAAGAAATAACCTTACAAAAAACAAAGGCATATAGATGGCAAAACGAATGATGATGGTGAAAAACCGACTTTGTAACCTCCGCAGTATCAATAGGTTACAAAGAGGCTCGTAAAAGGTGCCCTTTTGCAATGTAAAAGACGCCCTTTTACACATCAAAAGATGCCCTTTTACATTGCAAAAGGGCATCTTTTAGAACGCAAAAGGGCGTAGATTGAAAAGTAAGAAGGAAAGAAATTGACAAAAGAGGAGCGGAACTAAGAAAAGAGAAGCGGCCTCCCCAAGCCCCTCCGAAGGAGGGGATGTGAGATAGGATACAGTGGATTGAGGTGGGGGACATAGGTCTTTATGGTAGTTTAAGTAGATATGTCTTATATTATAAGGTATATATTTAAAGTGGTTATAGGGGTAAAAAATATTAGTGGGACACACTTTGACATTTCCAATAACACATTTGGCTTAACGACCTTTACTCCTTCAATTACTCTAACTCCCCATAATTTTTCCTCTAACTACTCTGACTTCTTTAACAATCAACAGAAAATACGTATCCCGCCAGGCACATCCCCTCCTCTGGAGGGGCTTGGGGAGGCACCCCCTCATGGCTTAGTGAGCCACCATATCCCACTGTTTCCTCTCACATCCCCTCCTTCGGAGGGGCTTGGGGAGGCACCCCCTTTAGGCTTGGGGAGGCACCTCTTCCCTCCCTTTTTCCTTAGAATGGCAATCCAATAGCAAGGTGGAGGGCTTGCGCATCACGGAACCGAGTGATGTTATAGAAGCCACTTCTGCCCGTTGAATAAGGGACATGCAGACCGAAACCCCAGTCGAGACGCACCATGAAATAGCCAAGGTCATAACGTAGACCGACACCCGTTCCGAGTGCCATCTCACGCATTACGTTCTTTATTTTGAAGTAACTACCTGGGCGATTGGGGTCATGGCGCATCGTCCACACATTACCTGCATCGAGGAAAAGCGCACCATAGAGAGAGCCCATGAGGTGGGGTCGATACTCAAGATTGACCTGAAACTTGATGTCACCCGTCTGTTCTACATACGAACGGCGGCGCATTGACGACCGATAACGCCCCGGTCCGATCTGTCGAGCATTGAAGGCTCGGATGCTATTGGCACCTCCTACGAAGAATTGTTCCGTATAAGGAGCAAACCGACTGTTGCCATATGCCCACAAAGCACCAATGTTTCCGTGGAGAGCAATACTGCTCTTCTCCGTCAAGGCCCACACCTTCGTGGCGTTTGTCTCCACCTTTACGAACTGTGCAAAGGGGTTTTTGAACAGCTCTTTGCCCTTTTCACTCCATTTCCTGCCCGCTATGGCATAGCCAGCAGAGAGCAGATTGGAGGCTTCACTGACCGTTGTCCACACCTTCACAGGGCTTCGATAGGATGCAGGACTCATGAAAGTGTGCTGGAACATCATCTTCGGTATGAACTGATCAGCCATGGAAACCTCCAGATAAGGCATACTGTCAACAAGATGAATGTAACGGTCCGTCACCTTATGCATATACTCATAGGTAAGAACAAGGGGTGAGAAGGAGTAACTGTTACGCTCGTTAGGCTGCCACTGATAGGTCAGTTCGCCCGAGACAACATGCCGTTTGAAGTATTTAGCACGGTTCAGCACGTCGACGGAAGCCTTCAGTGTCGTCGTAGGTGTGGTGTAATAGATGCGTGGAGGTTTCGGTTTATACGTTATACCCAGTGCCTCTGCCCTGTCAATCTTTCGTTGTATACGATCCCATCGCTTGCGTGGAGGGACGGCAAAGGGGTTGACAAGACGTGGAATCTGCAGACTTACCTCCGCACCATACTCATAATTGTTCACACCAAGACGGTCTCTGCCGTCGTCATCATCGTTCCATGCCCACTCATAAGAGCCATGGAGACGTGTGTCGAACTTCTCTCCGCCACGCAAAGCATTGCGTTTCGTCAGACCAACGATGACCTCTGGACCAAATCGTCCGCTTGTTTTGCCCTTCCCGTAAGCCTCAACATAGAAGTCATAAGGCTTGTCGAAGACACAATCCACAGCCACATCAAGCATGTGACAGGTGTCAGCAGAGTCGCGAGGGGTGAAGGTCAGACTCGTAGCAGAGAAGAGTCCGCTTGCACTAAGTTGCCTTTGGCTCTTCTCTTGTGCCTCCGCATTGTAGAGCGTTCCTGGCCACATCTTCAAGTCATTGGCTATGGCTCGCATACGCAAGGGCATCCTCTTGCCGTTATAATTGACCATAAGGTCGCGGAAACGACTCTGACGTGTGAGTGAATCCATGAACTGTCGGCGCAGATTGACCGTTACCTTCCCTATATACCACCGTTGTAAGGCACGCGGATTGACCGAATCAGCCATCTGCAGGCGCATGTCTGCCTGTCCATGCATGCTTATTGTATCAGCCAGATAGCTGGCATAGTTGTTCTGATAATAGTAATATCCGTTGTTACGGAAGAGGTCTGTGATGCGTTTTCGCTCCTGTTCGAGTGTCGAAACATCAAAAGGATCACCGGGATGGATGACCGCTTTATCGAGATTTCGCCTTATCAACGAGTCATTAGCAGGTGGGAAATTGGTATAACGGATGCTGTCAAGGGTCCAAAGGTGCCCCATGTCGACACTGTATTGCAGCTTCATCTTCTTCGGATTGCGCTGTGGCACCTGCTCATAGCTTATCTTTCCCTTGAAATATCCACGTTTCTTCAGGAGATTTTCACCCACAGTGACACGCAGATCGGGGGTGGTAGAGCTCATCAAGACGGGCGATGAGCCGAACGTTCTGACCAACCATTGAGAGAAACGGGTGGTGTCTGGAGAGAAAGCATTCCATATCCAGAGACCTACAGGGAATGGAGATCGACGGCTCGGACTACCAAACAGAGCGGCATTGGGCTTTGTTGCCAACACAACATCCAGTTCTTCCTGCACGGAAGAGAAGTGTTTGTTGCGCTCATAGTCCGTATATTGCGTGGGTTCCATACCCGTATAGAGTTGTTCACCATCAGGAATAGCAGAGGTAGTGCTGCATCCTGACAGAATAGACAATAGGGATGTCAGGACCACAAGCCCTGCCATCCCTATTCCGATAAGGTGGTTATTGTTTCTTTTTCTCATTGACAAAATTGATTAACGAGTCCTTTCGCTCCTTCTTTGGTTGTGGAATGACGAGCGGACCATCGTCTTTTGAACGGAAGATGTCCTTGAAATGACGCAGCTTACGGCGCCATAGGATACCCGCACCAAACTCACTTAGGTTGCCTTCCAGCCAGTCATAAGCCTCACGCTCATAGTAAAGTTTGAAGTATTTCGTCTCCTTTTGGTTCAGTCTATACTCCATAGAGAAGTTGTCGAAGTATGCTCCATTCTCCTCAGAGAAGGTAGAACCGGTGGAGACACGTCCTCCCAAGATGATACGAAGACGGTTATCCCAGAAGCGTTTGGAAAACCTGAAGGTGTAATCCGTGTGTAGATTACCATTCACATCAGCCGTACTCTCCATGTTTGCACTAAGGTCTAAGCCCATAGAGTTGAGTGCTTTGCCTGTAATAGCATTGACTTGTGTCTGCAAGAAGCTTGCTAAAGCACCGTTCATAGCCGTGTTCACGCTGGCAGAACTCTCTCCATCGAAGTACATTCCAGATGCTAACATCGTCACAGCGAGCTTCGATCGCTCCTCAGTGCTCTTGGTATTGAGGATACTTTGCATCTCTTGATCATCCGGAGCATCAATGATGAACTCGACACTTGGCTTCGGGAACTGCTTACGAAGCTTCACTCCACAGTTGAAATCGACTATTCTGCTGGTGCCAGAGGTCGTCGTTACGCTCGTTCTGACGGCTTCCGTAGCCGTGATATGTAGCTTTGGCTGCATCGGATCACCGGAGAATTCAAGGTAACTACCCTCCTTTATGGTGAAGGTTCGCAGTGGAATGACTGGCATAGAATACTTCATCTGACCGTCATTGATGGTATACCGACCGCGCAATGTAGCCCCATTGGTTGGGTCATAGTTAAGAAGTAGACTGCCACCACCCACTAAATCGAGGTAATTCGACTGTTGCGGATCAAGTGCACAGACGATGTGTGCCTGCTCATCAATGTCCACTGCAAGGCGCATTGAGAACCCTGTGATGTCTGGACGACGTACCACATGCACCACAGAATCATTGAAATTGGTGAAGCGAACAAGCTCATTCAGTTCGTCATCTGATGCCAATGTCCCGTCACGTACCACATAAGTCATGTCCGTTGTGCCCAGAACATCAATCTTTCCAGCCAACAGTAAGTTGTTAACAGGTCCTGTCAGCTCACCCATAAAGTCGACAAATGCCTTGCCATATACCTCCGATCGTGCATTCTTCTTCGCATCAATGATCTGGAAATTCTTAGCATTTATCTGCGTATTCAGCTGCATATTGTCGAGATTTGAGAAGTCCAAAGACCCTGAAAGGGTAAGAGGTGATCCGTTACTGGAGAACATTTCGAAGTTCTCAAACTGTATTTTACTGTCTTTTATCAGTACAGGATCATTCGCAAAGCGCATCTTCAGACCGTAAGGGACGCTGACCAGATAGGCAGAATCAAGGTAAACCTCACCATTTATATCAAGGTTCTTAAGCGGACCCTTCACTGTTAGCGATCCTTCCCCATTCCCTTGGAGTCCTACTATTTGGTTAGGTACGAAGCCATTGACGTAGTTCAGTGGGAAATGGTCCATGGTTAGCGTTGCATCAAGGTCACCTTTATCCTTGCTATGATAGACTCCTGAGAGCTCACCTACCTCGTTTCCGTTCTTTGTTATCACTGCATCAACATAGTGGGAACCGTCATCCTTTGGCATATATACGAGCTGTGTGCCCACATCTCCCATAGGATTACCTTCATAAATGAGGTTCTTTATGGTCATATCACTGGACACTGTGAGGTCTTCTTTGGTCTTTACGATGTGATAATCACCATCCAACATACCCGACATCTTCGGTGCGAACGGCAAGACTGTGAACAGTTTACCCAGCTCGAAACGGTTCATTGAGATGGTAATGTTCTGCAAAGAGCTTTCGTCAGCATCGTCTGTCGAAACCTGAACACCCGTCCCGTCATTGGCAAGCAGGCGCAGATCGGCTGACACACGATGGTCCCTACCGATGTAAATGTAGTTGGAATCATTCACAGCAAACGTCTTATAACCCAGTATTGACTGTGGTGATGTGACGGAAATCTTTATCCCTTGCCCCTCCATAGCTGACTGAAGGGCAAGGTCGAGACCCTTCTTCCCAGCGTTATCGAGGATGGTTATGTGGTTCTTTAAGCCGTGTTCATAGAACGAACCCTGCAGATATCCTCTATAAGGATAGGTGTTGTCGGGGTGATTCTCCAGTGCTATATCATAGTTTACACGGTCACTGTCACTGCGAAGGGTGATGTTTACGTCATCAATCCGCAGACTGTCATAGACCAGCGAGTCCACTTTTATCGTACCATCCAGTCCCTTCTGGGGTGAAGAAGTGAGTTCTATATCAGCCTGACGGAACACATATCCGTTCTGTGCAAGCAGGTTACTGAAGAGATTCCCACGTCCACTGTGGAGGGTGAAATGACCTTTCGGCAGCTGATGGAGAATCGCTGGCTGGTCAATACGTTTGTTTTCAATCTGTGCTTGGAGTGTCTTTGCGATGCGCTGACCCGTCTTGACGAGTTTGTTCACACTGCTATTGAAGGCTGTACTGAGGTGGAAATCACCTGCAGTGATGCTCGTATGGACCGTATCACGCCTACTCATGAGGTCAACATGGACGTCACCCGGTGCGTAACTACGCTGCTGATCCTTCACTTTCAGGTCGCCTAAGACACCCCGAAGGGTCATTCCGTCACGTCCATCTGTACCGAATGAGGCATTGGCAGCAAAGCTACTGGTGAGCGGATGGTCAACAATGCCGAGCTGATAGAGGTCCACATGCGGGAAAAGACCATTGACTGAAGCATCCAAACGCTTACCACGCATCGTGGCATCTACGTTGAAACTACCTTCCGCCAGTGACACCTGACCATCCTTGCGCAGCTCATTCAGGCGGAGATTGCCCACATATCCGTTGACAGCATAGGTGTTCTTGAGGTCGGAACGAAGCTCAAGATCGGCATCAGCAGAGGTGATATAGTGTTTATCTACCATCCCAAGTGCCTGAAGATCAGCCTCTGCAAGACGACCTTTGAGGTGAGCATCAAGGTGATTCTTACGTACATTGGCTTGCACATCGAAGTTTCCTGCAGCCAAGAGGCGTGCCTTTTTCCGTCCTTCCTCCGTGAGTCTGAAGTTACGAAGAGGCCCACTCACATGGTGATTTGCCTTCATATCGCTGCGCACATCCATGTCTGTCCATGACGAAAGGACGTATCTCTGCTGCATCAAGCCCAACGCATGGAGGTCAACACGGCGTAGCCAGCCCCGCAAATGACCATCAACGAGCTTCTGACTGAACCTTCCTTGATACGTAAAGTCGCCTGCTATCATCCTGTTTGAGCTCTTAACATGTGCCGAAACATGGTCTCCTTTCTTCGATATGTCACCGTTCAGACCGTCAAGGTCGTACTTCTGGAATCTGAAATGGCGTATTCTGGCTGTGATATTGGCTGAAGCATGCGGACTAAGGAGGTCCGTTCCCTTGCCTTGTGCCTTCACTGTACCCGTGAAAGGTGACAGTCCCATGTGTGGAAGGAAGTTCTGTAGCGGGAAATTCGTGGCTGTTGCCGTGACACGATAGAGTGTTGTGGCTGGGTTGAAAGCACCTTCTGCACGAATCTTTCCGCCTCCTTGCGTCAGAAGAACATTGCCTGAATAGAGGTTTTTACGTACATGCACCGTGGCATTCACGCCCATTCTCCGTGGTAAAGACACTGTTTTGCGCACGTCACGGGGCAATAATGCATTGACAAAGCCCAGGTTTGTGGCTGTACCTTGCAACTTTAAGTCACTGCGGAAGGGCTTTTTACCCACGAGATCGGCTACCCAACCAGTCCCAACAAGGTTGAAATACCCCGGCATAGCAAGGTGTAACTGTCGGAAAGAGGCTGAACGGAGATTGCCTTCCAGCCTTCCTTGCACCGTAAGGCGTGCCGATGGGATGGCACGATAGAGCTGTGAAGGGAGTGAAGAGAGGAAAGGAAGGAGGTCAGACTTGCTGACATAGCCGTCCAACTGTGTCGAAAGTGTTCCCGGATGGGTGTCGGAAAAGGCATTGAGGTTCATCTGAAGACGTCCTGCCAGCTCTGTTCCGGGCATGCGAAGATAGATATTCGGCAGGTAGATGCTCGTCGAATCAAGGGTGAACGGGCCGCGGAACTCACGCACAGTGAATCCACTCTTCTCCTCCATGTGTGCCGTTCGCACCCTCAGATGCAGTCTTGGAGCAGCGTAAACCAAGGAATCAACGCCCAGATAGACGTTACGCATGGCGATATGTGCGGCATCAAAGCCTTTACGAGCTGGCTTAACGAAGTTCTGATCATAGTTCAGTGTGCCACCTTGCCAGTCCAAATCCCCCACCTTATATATATTATCATGCAACTGGAGTTCGGCTCTTTGTGCCTGAGCCTTCTCGAATCGTGCACGAATACTCATCGTATCACCAGGCAGATGCAGACGGAAATCAGTCTTAACAAGGGTTGCCCGGTCAATATTAATGTTCCAAAGCGGACGTTTCTTATGCGGATCCGTCGGGACAGTGTCGCCCAATGCGATGTCAATCCATCCTCCTTCCACCTCGGCTTTGTTCACTCGTATGGAGTCAGTGGCAAGGTTTACGGCATGACTCACCACATGCAGACGTTGCAGATTGCCCCGTATGCGGAGGTCACCAATGAAGTTTACGGTATTTGTCTTGAGTTGTGTGAAGGTGAGTTCGTTCACCTCTACCCTACTTTTGAGCAAGGGAAGCAGCTGAACACTTGCCACCAGACGGTGCACATCAGCCACAGTGTCTTTCTGATTGGCTATGGAATCATTCTGTCGGAGCACTTTCAAACCGTCCATCTGGAGGTCTAAGGGGAAAGAAAGGGTGACATGGTCAATGCTCACATCCATGCCTGTACGGTCTGAAACGTACGCAGCAACACGCTTTACTGCCCAGTTCTGAACCGGCGGACAGTAAAGTAACGCTATCAAAAGGAGAAACAGTATGACAGGGGTTGCCACCACTGCTATCAGCCATTTCAGACTTTTCTTCATACCTATCGTGTTGTTAATTTAGCTCTTTGAGCTACTCCGACCTTGCAAAGTAACACATTTTTTTTTAAATACAAGTGTTCTAAGGGGTTAAATAATGAAATAAAGAGATGCTTTTCTCAGTGATATAAGGTTTACAGGGGGTGGTTCTAAGTTTCCAACAGATTGTAAGACGTGGAGATCAAGGTAGTAATATCCGCCCAGTATACGTTGGTGCAGACAACAATGATGAGACAAAGCCGCTTGATGCAGCGAAGGTTCATGCCTTCCAAAACATCTTGACGGAGGCTGGACGTAAGTATTAGGAGATGGAGGGGAGAAACTTCTTTTGTAAGGATTCTTCCCATCCGCTTTTCAATCTACGCCCTTTTGGATTCTAAAAGACGCCCTTTTGCGATGCAAAAGGGCGTCTTTTGATGTGTAAAAGGGCATGTTTTGCATTGCAAAAGGGCACCTTTTACGAGCCTATCTATAACTCTTTGATAATCCAAGGGTTACAAAGTCGGTTTTTAATGGTTTCCATCTGACAGATGAACCATAAGCACACAAACTTTGTAAGGGTATTTCAGAAGCCTCATCCCCCATTCTTTTACCGAAAGGGGGAGGCTCCTTCATCCTACCAACTCACCTTCCGAACGAGGTTGCCTGCGGCAGTGTTGGTGGTAATCTTCACGATGTAAGTACCGTGAGGCAGACTGATGGTGAGGTTATTCTTGCCTGCTGCATCGACACGCTGTACCAATGCACCGTTCAGACTGTACACGCTCACTGTCTGAAGTCCCGTCTGCTGGATGTTCAGCACACCCCCTTCGAAAGTGATGTTACCCTTTGTCTCGGTGGTGTTGATACCCGTTGGCGTTATATCATCATCTGAATTATACGGTCCGTTGAGGACTCTTATGCAGTAAGGATTCTCCCATTTCGGGAAGACATCAACGTCTTTCCCATCCAGATTCACGATCAATCCCACCTTATACCAGCGGCCGTTGACGAGCTGCACATTGTTTTTCGCCATCCAGATGCTATATACTCCTATGCCACTCTGCCCTTCTGTAAGGTTGAGTGAGGATGGGTCGGCACCCAAAGGAACCACTCTTCCCGTCACCATATCCGTCAGTTGATAGCGCACAGGACCCACGTAGCCAGCAGCACCAACGACTTCAAACGACGCATGTAGGCGTGCTTTCTGCAGTGCTTCATAGTCAATCTCATTTCCATGACCCACTCCGTCGGCGTCTTCTACGCTGATTATCGTCGAACCAAAGAACTTTTCATTGCCCGTTTTGGCTATTGTGACGTACCAAGGCTCACGCATCTTGTAGTCTTTAACGTCTATTCGTGTGCCTACTTCTTTGTCAACGATGTAATGAGTGACGTCAGCTTTGATGCGAATCCTGCACTTCTGCCCCTTCACCTGGCGTGGAAGCGTCAGCGGAACATCGAAAACGGTGGTGCCATAAGGGTAGATGATAAGGCTACGTGACACCCCTGTGGACACCAACTGCCCTTTTTCGTCAACCACTTCAGCCCTGATGACACACTTAGCGTCCCTTCCGTCGAGCTTACGAACAGCCAGATGCACCATGTTTCGTACGCCAATCTGGAGTGAATCCTCAAGGATTGGCTTCTCAACAAGCTGCAACGCAGGTTCGTTGGAGGGTAACTCATCATAGAGAACCTTACCGTTCTGCACCTCAAGGACGATGCGTGGTGCCATCTTCATGCGTGTCCATTGTCCCCATTTGCCGTCGGCTTTGCTCTCAGCATAGACTGGTGAGAGGGTATAAGTACCGTTTTTCAGGTTGGAAAGGTCGGCTTTGAAGGCGAGAGTATCGGCTGCCAGGATGTTATGAGCCAGTTCTCCACCCTGGAAACGGGCAACAGTATAACCACCTTTTGCGTAATAAACAGACGGGCAAGTACGCATTATATTGCCTTTTTCATCGTATATTCCGAGTCCGACATCGCCCTTGAAGGGTTTATCACCACGGTTATAGAAGTGGGTATATACCACTTTTGCATCAGCCGTTGGTGCTGTTGGCTTCGCTCCAAGGAAGTGCATATCACCCCCAACATCGAACGATAGCTTTGAAGTTTGCTCTCTTAAGGCCTCCTCTATCTTAGGAACGCCTGCCTTATTAGGGTGTGCGAGGATGATAACAGGGTTGTATCTGAAGTCCAATAGTTGCTTATAATCCTCCTTTTTCTTAGCTACTAAGTTCAGAACAGACACTGCATAGTATCCATTACCATTGCCATACCATCCGAAATTCATATGAACCAGTCCGTCATGGTTGAACCCATCAGCCACCCAAGCATGTCCTCCGAGGTCTGAAGAACCTGCCATAAAGATTGGGAAGCCCTTCCTCAGCTCGCTACGCATAATGTCCAGGAAGCCAACTGGCGACTCTATGTCAAGGCTTATGGCTGCTACGTCATAGTCGAAGTAGGTCGCGAAGGCGTTCTCAGCATCGTTATCAGTAGCTCCACTGCCATCTTTTGAGTACTGCATGTTGGTTGCTATGCCCAGATCTCGCAGCAGTCTGGCTACGGCATCAGCCTGTTCTGCACTGTATTTGCCCTGCTGATAGACGGGAAGCATGCTCTGCCAGGCATAGGTTGACTTGGAGAAATCAGCTGAAAGGGTCATAATGGAGTCGCCTTGTTGCTGCTTGTAGCTGTTCTGTCCACGTCCATGCTCGGGCCAACGATGGTAATACATGATCTGCGACATGGCTGTTGCGACACATCCTGTGGGCACATCATACCCGAAGTTCAGTCTGTTGTTGAACGGCGCATGCTGTCCCCAGTAGGTTTTCAGCAGTGGTCTGACCTCGTCACCCGTTGCTTTCAGTGCCACAGCACGTGTGGTGAGCGACGGATGAAGGTTCAGTTGGCGATACACCTGACGGTAAGCACGGAGGAGATCGCGCACCCCTGAGTCGGCATTTGTCGTGTCTAACTTGCCATCATCACTGTAAGCCAGCAGCTCTCCCATGCCGTCATGGCCTGCAACAACTACGAAACCTTTGCCCCGATCATCATTGTATATATAATAAGGAGAGAGTTTTGCGGTGCGTGTCTGTGCCATTCGGCGCACCTGTTTGTTCACTTGCACGTAGCGTTCGGCTATGGCTACGGCTTCAGCTGGCGTCACATTGCCAGCAAAGGTCAGCGTTCCGGAGAGCAGAAAAACGCCCAACGAAAGGAGCATCAGGCTGTTTTTGCGTAATGTCCTGAAAACTTTAAGGTAAATCTTCATAATATATTAAATTATTACTACTATGTAAACAATCCTCTAAACGTTGTACAAAGTTACTGAATCCCCGATAAACAACAGACTCTGCAGCCCTTCCTTTAATAAAAAATAAGTATGAGTAACATTATATTCTCTTTGCTTACACATTTTTCACTTTGTAATAATTCCTGCAAAATTACGGTTGATTGGTCGGCGAAGGCTTCTGCCTTGTAGGGAGAAAGGGCTGCATGACGTCTGTAAAGCATCCTCTTTACGTGATTACGAAATAACCTTACAAAAAGTAAAGGCATATGGAGTGCAAAACGAACGATAAGGATGAAAAAACGGCTTTGTAACCTTCAAGGAATCAATAGGTTACAAAGGGGCTCGTAAAAGGTGCCCTTTTGCGTTGTAAAAGACGCCCTTTTACACGTCAAAAGATGCCCTTTTACATTGCAAAAGGGCATCTTTTAGAATGCAAAAGGGCGTAGATGGGGAAACAGGAAGGAAAGAAATTGACAAAAACAAAAAGTAGACACCAAAGAAAAACGGCCTCCCCAAGCCCCTCCGGAGGAGGGGATGTGAGAGGAAACGGTGGGATAAGAAAGGAGGGGATGTGCCTGGCGGGATACGGGATGCTGGGTGTTGGGGATAGAAAAGGATGAAAAAATTGGGCTTAAAGGTCAGTGTTTTATTCTCAAAATTATAAAGTTTAGAAGTCAAGGTATTGCCTTATAGCAGGCAATTCAGCTATTTATCAACCTGTAGATTCCTGTTCTAAAGTAAGCAATTCAGCTATTTGTCAACTCGTAAGCACGCAGATGATGCTGGCGAACTGTCACAAAAAAACCTCTCACCCCACCTTCTTTCGGTGGGGTGAGAGGCTCTTTGGCAACTCCCAGTTGCGCTCCATTCATGCCCGAACGAACTGGATGACCTTCTTAACAACCACCTCATTGAGGTCATGATCATCAAAAGTGGTCTCCGTAAGTTCAAGTTCTGTCAGCGTCAACTTCGTGATGCGCACCTTCGTATAGTTCGTTCCGCCAATCTTCATGTAGAAACCATCGTCGTTAAAGCCGTAGTTTCCATCGTCATCTTTCTCCCATGAGCCGTTCTCTTTCTGCTCAAAACTCTGCAGTTTTCCCTCTGGTTGGAACTGGATTCGGAGGTATTTATCGCCCAAATCCTCACGACTCAGTCCGGCGAGAGTATCCAAATCGGCTATCTTACCATTGAGATAAGGGATGAGCTTATCGTCAAGTCGACGGTATTGTACTATCGTTTCTTTCCCCGTCTTTGGGTTTCTCAGAACAACATAACTACCATTTTCGGTCGACTGCCATGTGCCGTGCAGCTTCAACATCGACTCTTTGTTATTTACAACGGTACTGTCACTACCTTTATAGTCTTCCTCTTCATCGCTGCTACACGAAGCAAACGTAAATAATCCTGCGAGCATTAAGAACGCCCATGCCGCTTTTTTAAACAAATTACTTCTTTTCATGATTTCAATATTATTGATTAAACAGTGGCAAAGATAAGCCTATTACATCCAAACAGACGAAAAAACGGCTTGCTTTTAATTGATTTTTTATTTATAACCCACTGAATAAAGCGAGGTTAACATTATCCTCTCCAGACGCCCGTGAGACGTTAAGGGGGATTAATAAGTGTAGAGAAATAAGGCAAAGAACGGTTCGAGGGATTGCAGAAAAGTATCAACACTGGTACAAACGCCTCAATAAATTGCGTTAAAATACACCTTATTATATGTAATATGTCCAATTTTTATGTTAACTTTGTGGGTTAATAAAGAGAAAGCAAAGACATGAATAAAGACATAAAAGAGGAGAAAGGGCGCGTAAACCCCTTCTTCTTACCCTATGATACGCCGCATGACACCGTTCCTTTCGACCGCATTGAGCTTGCCGACTATGAGGAAGCGATGATGGAAGGCATACGAAGAGAGAACGAACAGATTGAGAAAATCATCAATAATCCTGATGAACCAACCTTTGAAAATACCATTATTCCAGAGGATGAGGTGAAGGGAAGAAAACATTATTACGACCTTCTGAGCAGGGTGGAGAGTGTATTCTTCAATATGCTAAGCGCTGAAACGAACAACGAGATGGACGCTTTGGCGCAGAAGATGAGCCCTGTCCTGACGAAACACAGCAATGATGTCAGTCTGAATCCAAAGGTTTTCGAACGTATTAAGTATGTTTACGAACATCACGGAGCACTTACTCCCGAGGAAAACCGCCTCTTGGAGAACAGTTATGACGGCTTCGTACGTAGTGGTGCACTGCTTGATGAAGCCGGAAAGGACCGCCTTCGCAAGCTGACAGAGGAGGCTTCGATGCTCTCCCTACAGTTCTCACAGAATCTTTTGAAGGAGAATAAGGCGTATACACTGCACATTACTGACGAAAAAGACCTTGACGGACTACCTGATACCGCACGTGAAGCAGCACAAGAGGCTGCCAAAGAGCGCGGCATGGAGGGTTGGGTGTTCACCTTGGATGCCCCCAGTTACGGTCCGTTCCTTATGTATAGCACACGGCGGAAGCTGCGTGAGGAACTCTATATGGCGCATAACACACTCTGCATAAAGGACAATGACACGAATAACCTTAAGGTTTGTCAGCGTCTTATCAACCTTCGCAGGGAGATGGCACAGCTCTTGGGCTATGATACTTACGCCGATTACGTGATGAAATACCGCATGGCAACATCCGTAGAGAACGTATATAAACTGCTCAACGACCTCATCAAAGCCTATAAACCAACGGCGATTGAGGAACGAAACGAGGTGATTGCACTCGCAAAAGAGATGGAAGGCGACGACTTTAAGATGATGCCGTGGGACGTAGCCTACTACTCTCACCAGCTGAAGATGCGTAAATACGACCTTGATCCAGAGATGTTACGCCCCTATCTGGAGCTTAACAACGTCATCAAAGGGGTCTTCGGACTGGCTACACGCTTGTATGGTATCACCTTCAAGGAGAACAAAGACATCCCAGTATACCATCCTGACGTACGCCCATATGAGGTGTATGACAAGGACGGGAGCTACCTTGCCGTGCTGTATGTTGACTTCCACCCACGCAAAGGGAAGCGTGACGGAGCATGGATGACCGAGTTCCAAGGACAATGGATTGACCGTGAAGGAAAGAATATACGCCCACATGCCTCGCTGGTGATGAACCTATCTAAGCCAACAGAGGACAAACCGGCACTGCTAAGGTTAGGAGAAGTGGAGACTTTCCTGCACGAATTCGGTCATTCTCTGCATGGTATGTTTGCCAATACACGCTTCGAGAGCCTGTCAGGGACGAACGTGTGGTGGGATTTCGTTGAACTTCCGTCACAGTTTATGGAGAACTTTGCAGTGGAAAAGGACTTCCTTCGCACCTTCGCCTTCCATTATGAGACAGGTGAACCGATGCCCGATGAACTGATAGAGAAGATCATTGCCAGTCGGAACTACGGTGCTGCAACGGCTTGTCTGCGCCAAGTGAGCTTCGGATTGCTCGACATGGCTTACTATACACAGCGTGATGAGTTCACTGAAGACATCATTCCTTTCGAGAAAAAGGCATGGGCTGACGCCATTGTTGGTGAACAACTGCCCAATACTTGTATGACAGTTCAGTTCTCACACATCATGGCTGGCGGTTATGCAGCAGGCTATTACAGCTACAAATGGGCTGAGGTGCTGGATGCAGATGCCTTCAGTGTCTTCAAGAAAGAGGGTATCTTCAATCAGGAAACAGCCCAACGCTTCCGTGATAACATCCTCTCACGGGGTGGAACGGAGCATCCAATGACCCTCTATAAACGCTTCCGTGGACAGGAACCAACCATCGATGCGCTGATAGAAAGGGATGGAATAGTACGGAAAAGCTAAAAGAAAAAAGAACAAAAGAGTAAACAAAGTAGAGCAAAAGAGTAAACAAAGTAAGGTCGAACTGCAAGATTCAAGACTTGAAATCTGGGCTTTTGAGCTTGAAACATTGAACTCTTGGGCTTGGAAAGTTGGACTCTAGAGAGATAAAACATCAAGCATTTGGGCTTGGAAGGTTAGTCTTTTGGAAGATAAAACGTTAAGCATTGAGCTTGGAACGTTAAGCTTTTAGGAGATAAAACACCAAGTGTTGAGCTGAGAAATTAGGACTTTAAGAGGATTGAAAACGAGTTTTGGGCATTGAAGATGAGCTCTTCATTCTTTCATTCCTTCGTCTTTTCACCCTTAAGACACCCACACCTCCAGTTCCAAACTTGCCCCTTCCACACGTGATCTGCCATCCCCTCCCCGCAGAAAGGGCGCAGAAGACAAGGCAGAAGGGCTCAAAAAGGCATCAGAACTACGATATATTATTACATAAATGATAACAAAACAAGATAAAAAACAGGACCTTCTCGACTATCGTTACCTACGTATGGCACGCATATGGGCAGAGAATTCTTATTGTCAACGCCGCCAAGTAGGTGCTTTAGTAGTGAAAAATAAGATGATAATCAGCGATGGTTACAACGGAACACCAAGTGGTTTCGAGAACATTTGTGAGGATGAAGCAGGTGTAACGAAGCCTTATGTGCTCCATGCAGAAGCCAATGCCATCACGAAACTCGCCCGAAGCGGGAACAACAGTGAGGATTCTACACTCTATGTCACAGCCTCTCCGTGCATAGAATGTGCTAAACTCATCATCCAAGCAGGCATACGCAGGGTCGTATATGGGGAGAAATACCGCCTCACAGATGGTATCGACCTACTCGAACGGGCAGGAATTGAAGTAGAATATAAGGAACTATGAACCAGAAAAAGAACAACCATTTCATGCCATTGGTGATGGCGCTCTGCGTTGTCGTTGGTATTATGATTGGTACTTTCTATGCCAATCACTTCTCAGGGAACCGCCTTAACATCATAAACAGCGGTAGTAGCCGCCTGAGTAACCTACTTCACATCATCGATGATCAGTATGTTGACTCCGTAAACATCGATAGTCTTGTCGAAAAGGCCATCCCTCAGATCCTGGCGGAGCTTGATCCGCACTCTGTTTACATCAGTGCGAAGGACGTTCAGCTTGCTACTGACGACTTAAAGGGCTCCTTTTCGGGTGTAGGTATTGAGTTTATCATCCGTGATGATACCATTCGTGTGCAGAATGTCATCAAGGATGGACCTGCCAACCGTGCTGGTTTGCTTGCTGGAGACAAGATAGTGAGCATCAATGGCAAGCCTTTCGTTGGGAAGATCGTCACCAATGAGGAGGCGATGCACCGTCTTAAAGGTCCGAAAGACTCAAAGGTTCTGATTGGAGTGAAGCGCTTTGGAGAGAAAGGAGTGAAGGTTTTCACGGTCACACGTGGTGACATCTCCGTAAATAGTATCTCTGCTTGCTACATGATTAACGACACAACGGGTTACATTCGGGTGAAGTCTTTCGGTGAAAGGACCTATGCTGAGATGCTTTCAGCACTGCAAACACTGAACATAGAAGGGGCTGATCACCTCATAATAGACCTACGTGACAACGGTGGAGGCATACTCGAAGCTGCCGTACAGATGGCAAATGAGTTCCTACCCAAGAACCGTCTGATTGTCTATACACAAGGAAGAAAGAGTCCAAGAGCCGAATATCGAAGCAATGGCAAGGGCAGTTATCAACACATTCCTATGGTTGTTCTCATCAACGAAGGTACTGCTTCAGCTGCCGAGATATTTGCTGGTGCGATGCAAGACAACGACCGTGCAACGATCGTTGGGCGCCGTTCGTTCGGTAAAGGACTTGTGCAGCAACAGATACAGTTCCCCGATGGCAGTATGATACGCCTCACTGTGGCTCGATATTACACCCCTTCAGGCCGTTGCATACAGAAACCTTTCAAGCCAGGGGACAATGCTGACTATGAAAACGACCTCCTTGCGCGTTATCGTCATGGGGAGTTCTTCTCACAAGACAGCATCAAACACGTCGGACCAGCTTACCATACACACAACGGACGCACCGTATATGGCGGTGGAGGTATCACTCCTGACATCTTCGTACCAGAGGATACGTCGCACGTTACATCCTATTATAAGGAGGCAGCAATGAGCGGTTTGATCCTGCAATACGCCTTTAACTACACCGATCAGCACCGTCCGATACTGAGTAAGTTCACGGAAATGATGCCATTAGCAAACTATCTCGACCGTCAAAACCTTGTGAACGACTTCGCAAACTATGCTGCGCGCTACGGATTACGGCGTCGGAACCTGATGATTATGCGGTCACATTCATTGCTACAGAACTACATTGACAGTAGAATCATCTATAATATCCTTGACGAACAGGCGTGGATTGAATACCTGAACCTCTCTGATGAGACGGTAAAGGCGGCACTGAACGTCTTCAAAAACCACACAAAGTACCTTGCAAAGCCGAGACATGCACCGGCAAGGACGGTCAGAAACACGCCACAAGCAAACCGAAGATAATGGAAAAACTATCGAAAAAAGATCTGAGAAAGCAAGTAAGGGCGGCGAAAGCACGCTACACGGCGGAGGAACTGGTCGGACAATCCGACCCACTAATCCGCCAAGTACTTGCCCATCCACAACTACAGACGGCACAAACCGTACTGCTTTATAACTCAATGGCTGATGAGGTTGCTACACACAACCTCATCAGCCATTTGGCTTTAATGGGAAAAACGGTGCTGTTACCTGTCGTTATCAGCGAAACAGAGATGGAAATACGTCGCTATACGGGTCCCGAATCGCTGCGTATCAGCTCCTATGGCATCCTCGAACCTACGGGTGAACCCTTCACACAGTATGAGAACATCGACTTTGCACTCATCCCTGGCATGGCTTTCGATGCTGATGGCAACCGCCTCGGACGTGGGAAAGGCTATTACGACCGCTTCCTCCCGCTCATGACAAGAGCCCGAAAAGTAGGCATCTGCTTCCCTTTCCAGTTCCTACCGCACATCCCTACGGAGCCAACTGACATGCCAATGGATGAGGTAATACACTAAACACCATATCTTTTCTGGGAAGAAAAAATGGCAATATTGCCACTTTTTCTTCCTAAAACATCCCAAAATACCTTACAATCGAAGACTATTTACGTCCGAAAGGAACTCGAATAGCCCCATTGTCAATATGCCGTTTTCGTCTCTCCAAGCCTTAATATCATCCCTGACAATGATGATCTTTTGGAAGGAATCATTGATTTTCAGCAGTGAAGCCATCTCTTGTTCACGCTTCTCGGCATCTGGAAGAGCCAAAGCAGACTGTATATAATAACGCATATTGCCCTCATTGACAACAAAATCAACCTCAAGCTGCTGGCGTTTCCACTTCCCTTCACCGTCAACAGAACGCTGTTCAACAAAGCCAACATCCACCTTATAACCACGCATACGCAGTTCGTTGTAAATCACATTCTCCATGATGTGCGACTCTTCTTGCTGCCGTAAGCCTAAGATTACGTTCCGAAGTCCGAGGTCAGAGAAGTAATATTTTGCCAGACTACCAATGTATCTCTTCCCCTTTACGTCATATCTCTCAGCCTTTTCAATCATGAAAGCATCCTGCATAAACCCGAGATAACGCTCTATAGTCACTGAGTTTATTGCAATATTCTTCACACTCTTGAACGTATTCGATAGCTTCGTAGGGTTCGTTGGTGCACCAATCCCCGAAGCAATGATACGCACCAGCTCTGCAAACTCAGCCTGATTCTTAATGCGTTGCCGCTCTATGATATCAATAAGGTAAACACTTTCGAAAAGATTTGTCAGATAATCAACCTTCTTTTTCTCCGTTTCAAGCGCCAGAACATGGGGCAAACCGCCATAAGTATAGTAGTCCTTCCATGCCTCCTGGGCTGTTTGTCCAGTCCCTTCACAGTACTCCAAGAGCGAAAGAGGATACAGATGAATCTCATCACCACGCCCCCGAAATTCCGTAATGATATCAGATGACAAGAATTTTGAGTTGCTTCCCGTCACATAAACATCAGCATTATTCATGCGAAGAAGACTGTTCAGCACCTCCTCAAACTGTGGAACAAGCTGCACTTCATCAAGTAAAACATAATACAACTCCTCATCCGCCATCCTGCCCTTGATGTGTTTGTAAAGCAAAAGCGGGTCACGCAACTCCTTACTTTCAATGTCATCCAGCGCTATTCGGATGATATGATCGTCCTGAACACCACTTGAAAGAAGATATTGCGTGAAGAGTTTGAATAAAAGATACGACTTTCCACACCGCCTGATGCCTGTGATTATCTTTATCAAACCGTTTTGTTTACCGTCAATCAACTGCTGCAAATAGAACTGTCTTTGTATCTGTTTCATCTCACTTTACGAAGATTTTTTGGCAATATTGCCACTTTTTCTTCGCAAATATACAATTTTTCGGGTACATAACAAGCCCCTTACGAAGAATTTTTGGCAATATTGCCACTTTTTCTTCCTAACCTTATAAGAACCAAAGTAGCATAAGCCCCGAACTGAATCAGTCCACATCCTGCCGTTAATGCCCCACCCTCTCTGTAGGATTTGCCATACCCCCACAAAGTAATCTCTCCCTCCCGAGGAGCTCGGCGATATTCCTGGAAGACCAAGTTCTCCACTTTTCTTCTGCACATTCTCTTCCCTTGAGGAGCTTGGGAAGGCTACTCTTCGAGGCTTGGGGAGACCATCTGAAAAGCATGTTTTACTTTAATGTTGTCAATTTATTTTCTTTCTGCTTTTCGATCTACGCCCTTTTGCGTTCTAAAAGATGCCCTTTTGCATTGCAAAAGGGCATCTTTTGATGTGTAAAAGGGCATGTTTTGCAACGCAAAAGGGCACCTTTTACAACCCCATCTGTAACTCTCTGATTATCCAAAGGTTACAAAAGCGATTTTTCATGATTATCCTTCATTTCAGCATTAATGAGCTCTTCTGTTTTGTAAGATTATTTCCTTTAATCTAATCCTTAGGAATCAACACTTGCAATGAAGGTGAAAGGTTACACCATTGTTATTCTATGATAAACCTTATAGAGCCCCATACACCATACAGTGACATACAGGAGTCATGTATATATGGGTTTATAAACTACCAGAAAGTTCTCCAGGGGATAGCATTCACCCCATCAAAGATGAACTTAACAATGCCTTTAGAGACTCCACATTTACGGTATCCGTCGTTAATATACGATGCAGAGGGAGTCCGAACTTTGCCAAGAGTTTGTCCTTTAACGCATCGCGCGTCACCTGCCCGCCTTGTCTCTTATGATAATACCAGCCATCGACCTCTATTGCCAACAGTGGTCGTTTCGTCAAAGAGTTATAAACGAGGAAGTCTACATGAGACAAGCGATTGCTTGCAAACGCCTTTTCTTCCTCCGTAAGCAGACTCCAGTCACTAATAAACCGTACTACAGGATAGTGGCACAACACATCAATATGCACCAAGCCCAATGCTGTAATGGCTTCCATAAGCGTATTATAAAACAGATTCTCCGAAATATAATCAGAGACAACAGGCTTATTGGCTAAAGAATCCAGCCGTTGTGAGGTGTATTGTTTATAGAGTAGGTCGAAAACTGAGGACACCTCACTTTGTCGAACCTCGAAGTTGTTGTAGCGAACATAGTCTATGAGCTGTGCAAGATTAGACTCCTTGGGCATTTCATTGCTATTGGTGACAACGTATAAATGTGTCTTCGCACGTGAAATAGCCACATTCAGAAGATTCGGATCATCGGAGAATTCAGTCGGTTTGTTATCCACCATACTCATAATTATGGTATCACACTCTCGTCCTTGATACTTGTGCACAGTGCTTGCAATATCCTTTCCCAATGCTTTGTTTATCTCATCTGCCTGCTGCCGATAAGGGGTTATGATACCAATAGACCCTGAATCTGCATACTGTGGCAATACTTCCTGCACAATAACATCAATCTCACGCTGATTAAAATGCCCACGAGCATGATTACCTTCAACTGTCTGTACCACCTGCAACACATTATCTTCAGCGTTATCAACAGTCATTGCCACCAGTTCACCATTGTAAAAATGTTGATTACAAAACTCTATAATCTTTGGATGACAGCGATAATGTTCACGCAATAAGGTAACAGGGATGTCCTTAAAGACCTCCACGCAAGATTGTAGGAAGCTGTGTGTTACTTCATTATACCTATCATCAACTTTATATGTCAACTGAATTGCTTGCAGAGCAAGTGCCTCTTCATGGCTTACAACGTTGGGTAACTGCTTGTCATCACCCACTATCACTGCGTTCATAGCACATGAAAGTGCCAAAGCTCCTGTCTTTATATCCACTTGTGAAGCCTCATCCATGATGACATAGTCGAACACCATATCCTTACTAATACAACTTTTTGCAGAATAGGTAGTACTCAAAACAACAGGATATTCCCGTAGGAGATCCTCCGTTTTGGCTTTTATGTTCTTGATTGTGAACGCTGTTCTTGTATCCGCACGATAATGTTCTGCTATCTCATTCTTTAATATCTGCAAAGAATAATCACGTAACAGCCTAAGGTTTTCCTTGATATCAACGGATTGTAAGGTTGACTCAACACTTTGCAATTCCTTCTCTATCTCAGCTTTGCGAACGATGTAATAAGCATTCTCTAAGCTGGCAATAACATCCGATACATCTTTCTGAAGGAAGGAAAACATAGGTAGTCCCAGCTTCAAAGCCCACTTTATACGGAAAAAAACAGAGGGAATCTGCTTACTCTGCCTTATCTGATAGTAGCTGAGTAGCTCCATTATCTTACTGGAAGACTTACTATAAAGCCAATCACAGGCAATGCTGTTAGTCGCTAACTTCTCATTATATGTAGCCTCTTTTAGCAATGCATCATATTCAGCTCTGAGTTCTGCCTGCCGGAGTTGAGCACTAAATCCTTGGGAAACATTATTCAAAGCGTCTTTAACCCATTGTTTTACAGATGAAGAAGCATCTATATGCCACGATGACATATCGGGAAGAGGTTGCTGATCAGCAACAAATTCTTCCTTTTTCTGCACACTACCAAGCTTTGCAACAATGAATCCGAGCCCTTTATGCTCCAACTTCTCAGCTACATTATTTACCGCTGAGTTGTTATTTGAGACTACAAGTACTGTCTTCCCAGCTATTACCAAATTAGCAATAATATTAAGAATCGTCTGTGTTTTACCCGTTCCTGGAGGTCCTTGGATAACACTTACCTGATGTGTTAAGGCTGCCTCAACAGCCTCTTTCTGGCTGGTATTACAACTAAAAGGATAATAAACCTGCTTTGGTAGACGGTAAGTCCTCAGCTTTGTCTTATCCCCAAGGAATTGTGCCAATGGTACATTGTCTCGCTTTACATCAACCAATTCATACTGTTTAGAAAGGAGATTGGTTTTATCATCAGCCATAAGACCTGTCTCATCGGCTAATTTACGCAGATAATCCCATAGAGAACTGCCGATTTTATCAATCGGTGTACGTGTTACATACACCTCGCTCCCGTCCAGATTCTCAACGGAACCATTCGTATATGTTACTCGATAAAAAGTATGATGACCATCGGTGAAACGTAATAATTCAGCTACGTTGGTTATGTGTTTGTTCTGTATATACAGTCCTTTGTCCACAATATCAATGCGTTCGGGCTTACTAAGGTATAACAAACGTCCTTTATTGTAATTGAAAATCCTTGGTGATGACTTGAAACATACCGTCCATAGTCCGTGATCATTCCTGTTAATATAGGAGATTTCCTCGGTAATAAACATGCGTTTACTACCTAATCTCTCTAAATCAATCACCATATTTTGTTGTGAATCCATGTGCTATTTATTTCTTTAAATGATATTGGGAACAATGATAGGAGTATAAAGTCAAGTGGAGCGGGCATCAGATGGTGTCCTTCGCACTGTCCAGCACGATGGCTTTCATCGTATCAACCAGCGTGGTATCATAGTGATCTTCGCCACGAGAGGTGCAGGATTCGCAGGAAGTAAGGGTTGTTATCATCATCAATAAGAAGATGAAGGGTAAGATTAGCATTGTTTTCATACGCAATATGTGTTATTATAATAAGGTGAAAAGGAGGTGAAACATCAGGTTCAGACCGCTGAATTATCAGGTGGGAAGAGATAAAACATAAGTTGACAATGATGACATAGAAAGGTAAAGGAATGATGCATCACAGGGTAAGGAGTGAAAAACACCGAGTGAAAAACGCTGAATTATAAGCCAAAAGAATATAAAGCAGTATTTAAAGAAAGATGAAGGGGAAGAGAGACCCACGTTTTCAACAGGTCTACTCTCCCCCTTTTATCTTTGTAAGAAAGTCTTTTCAGGATGCTAACAACGATTCCTCCCAGCCGTTTTCTGCACATCCCCTCCTCGTGGAAAGGACTTTTTGGGGTATCAACTACTATCAACCCCAATCGTTTTCAGCACATCCCCTCCTTTTCAGAAGGGTTATGGAGGTCATCAATGACTATCAACCCCCGTCGTTTTCAGCACATCCCCTCCTCGAGGAAAGGACTTTTTGGAGTGCAATCTACGATATTCCCCCACTGTTTTCTGCACATCCCCTCCTTCGGAGGGGCTTGGGGAGGCCCCCCTCCTCTTAGGACTCGGGCTCCCCTTTTCACCCCACTTTCTTAGTATTCTCCCCACGCTTTGATGTCGATATCATCCATGCTGACGTTGCAGAAAGCAGTGATGAACGCACTTGCCAGTCGACTGTTAGTAATCAAAGGAACGTTAAGGTCGATGGCAGCACGGCGTATCTTATACCCGTTAGTCAGCTCACGTGGTGTGAGATCCTTCGGTATATTCACCACCATATCAATCTTCTTCTCATGCAGAAGGTCGAGTGCCTGCGGTGCTTTTCCCTCATCAGAAGGCCAGTAAACAAGCGTATTCTCGATGCCATTCTCGGTCAGATACTTCGAAGTACCACCCGTTGCATAGAGTTCATAACCATGCTGCAGGAGCATTTTGGCTGCATCAAGCATCTCAGCCTTCTGCTTTGCGCCACCCGTTGAGAGCAGAACAGTCTTCTTAGGGATGCGTTGTCCGACGGAAAGCATAGACTTCAGCAGTGCTGTTGACGAGTCATCGCCTAAGCAACCCACCTCACCCGTTGAGCTCATGTCCACTCCCAGCACTGGATCAGCCTTCTGTAGACGGTTGAAAGAGAACTGTGACGCCTTGATTCCCACGTAATCAAGGTCGAAGAGGTTCTTGTTTGGCTTCTCAACAGGTACGCCGAGCATGATCTTCGTAGCCAGATCAATGAAGTTTAGCTTCAGAACCTTGCTCACAAATGGGAACGAACGACTCGCACGGAGGTTACACTCGATGACGAGAATATCGTTGTCGCGCGCCATATACTGGATGTTGAACGGTCCGTTGATGTGCAGTTGCTTTGCAATCTGCCTACTGATGCGTTTGATACGGCGCACCGTCTCCACGTAAAGCTTCTGAGGTGGGAACTGAATGGTGGCATCTCCGGAGTGAACACCAGCGAATTCGATGTGTTCAGAGATAGCATACGCCATGATTTCACCGTTCTGTGCCACGGCATCCATCTCTATTTCCTTTGCATGTTCAATGAATTTGCTTACCACAACAGGGTGATCCTCACTGACATTGGCTGCCAACTGCAGGAAGCGTGTCAGCTCATCCTTGTTTGAACAGATGTTCATCGCTGCACCAGAGAGGACGTATGAAGGACGAACGAGGACTGGGAAGCCCACCCGATCGACGAACTTATCAATATCATCCATGCTTGTCAGTGCGCTCCACTCAGGCTGATTGATGCCGTTTTCGGTGAGCATTGACGAGAATTTAGCACGGTCCTCGGCGTTATCAATGTCCTTTGCTGCCGTACCAAGGATAGGAACGTTCTGCTCATCCAGGTACATGGCAAGGTTGTTTGGTATCTGTCCGCCCGTTGACACAATCACTCCGTGTGGCGTTTCAGCGTCGATGATGTCCATAACACGCTCGAAAGTAAGCTCATCAAAGTAGAGACGGTCGCACATGTCATAGTCGGTAGACACCGTTTCGGGGTTGTAATTGATCATAATAGACCGATATCCCTGCTTACGAATGGTGTTAAGTGCCTGCACACCACACCAGTCGAACTCCACGGAACTACCTATTCTGTAAGCTCCAGAGCCCAGAACGATGACGGAATTACGGTCGTTGCTGAACGAAACATCCGATGCTACGCCTGCATAGGTGACGTATAGATAGTTCGTTTGGGCTGGATATTCCGCTGCAAGGGTATCAATCTGCTTGACAACAGGCACGATGCCGAAGCCTTTACGCAGTCGGCGTACTATCAGCATCGCCTTGTGCATGTTCTGTTCTTCGCCTTCCAAGCCCACAGCACGTGCTATCTGGAAGTCGGTAAAGCCATAAACCTTTGCTTCACGCAGGAGTTCTTTATCGAGAGTGTTGATGTTTCGGCGCTTCAAAGCCTCATCAATGTCGATGATATGCTTGAGTTTATTGAGGAACCAACGGTCAATCTTCGTCAGATCATGTATCTGATCAACGGTATAACCCTTGTGCATAGCCTTCGAAATGACGAAGACACGCTTGTCAGTAGGCTCACGGAGCGCTGCATCAAGGTCGGGAATCTGCAGCTCTTTGTTCTCAACAAAGCCGTGCATGCCCTGTCCTATCATGCGCAAACCCTTCTGAATAGCCTCTTCAAAGTTACGTCCTATTGCCATAACCTCGCCCACTGACTTCATACTTGAGCCCAACTCCTTGTCAACACCACGGAATTTGCTGAGGTCCCAACGTGGAATCTTGCAGACAACATAGTCGAGTGCTGGTTCAAAGAAGGCTGAAGTGGTCTTGGTAACGGAGTTTTTCAGTTCGAAAAGACCGTATCCCATGCCCAGTTTTGCTGCTACGAAAGCCAGAGGATAGCCCGTTGCCTTACTTGCAAGGGCTGAAGAACGGGAGAGACGGGCATTGACTTCGATGACACGATAGTCCTCACTCTGTGGGTCGAAGGCGTACTGTACGTTACATTCTCCTACTATTCCGATGTGACGTACAATCTTTATAGACAGTGCACGCAGCTTGTGATACTCACTGTTGGTCAGTGTTTGTGATGGAGCAATGACTATAGACTCACCCGTATGGATACCTAATGGGTCGAAGTTCTCCATGTTACAAACCGTGATACAGTTGTCGTAACGGTCGCGTACCACCTCATATTCAATCTCTTTCCAACCCTTCAGACTCTTTTCCACAAGCACTTGAGGTGAGAAAGAGAACGCTTTTTCACAGAGCGTGTTCAACTCTTCCTCGTTATCAGCAAACCCACTGCCCAGTCCACCGAGTGCATATGCGGCACGAACGATGACAGGATAACCCAGTGTCTTGGCTGCTGCGCGAGCCTGTTGGATGTTTTCGCAAGCCTCACTCTTGATGGTTTTGACGTTGATCTCGTCCAATCGCTCAACGAAAAGCTCACGGTCTTCAGTGTTCATGATGGCTTTCACCGGTGTTCCAAGCACCCGTACACCATACTTTTTCAGTACTCCCGTACGGTCAAGTTCCACTCCACAGTTCAGTGCTGTTTGTCCTCCGAAGGACAAAAGGATACCATCTGGACGCTCCTTTGCTATGACGCGCTCCACGAAATAAGGCTGCACAGGTAAGAAATAGATCTGATCTGCAACGCCTTCTGAAGTCTGTACCGTAGCAATATTTGGGTTAATGAGCACTGTAGAAACACCTTCTTCACGCAATGCCTTCAACGCTTGTGAGCCAGAATAGTCGAATTCACCAGCCTCACCAATCTTCAATGCGCCTGAACCAAGTATCAGGACTTTCTTTATTGACTCGTCTTTCATTATTATTTCAGTGTTTCTACGAATTTATCAAACATAAAATCAGTATCAACCGGGCCTGAACAAGCCTCTGGATGGAACTGTGATGTGAACCAAGGGTTCTCCTTATGGCAGATACCTTCATTACTACCGTCATTCATATTCACGAACAATTCCTTCCAATCGGTGCCCAACGTCGTTGCATCAACAGCATAACCGTGGTTCTGGGAAGTGATGTAACACTTCTCTGTTCCTACCATTCTGACAGGTTGGTTATGGCCGCGATGACCGTATTTCAGCTTATATATCGTTGCACCGGCAGCCTTTGAGAGCAGCTGATTACCCATACAGATACCGCAGATAGGCTTCTTGCTCATGTTCATCTGCTTGCGAATGACCTCCACAGCATCGTTACATACGTCAGGATCGCCCGGTCCGTTGGCAAGGAATAGACCGTCATACTGCATGCCAGTATAGTCATAATTCCATGGTACACGAATCACTTCCACACCACGATTGATGAGTGAACGGATGATATTTGCCTTCACTCCACAGTCAACAAGGATAACTTTCTTGCCTGCACCTTCATTGTAATGGATGATCTCCTTTGTAGAAACAAGGTCTACAAAGTTCACCCCCTCGTAGTCAGCCTCTGGTATATTGTCAGGCTCATCATCGAAGAGAATCTTTCCCATCATCACTCCATGCTCGCGCAAAACCTTTGTTAGTTCGCGTGTGTCGATGCCTGTTATGCCCGGCACATGCTCCCTTTTCAGCCATGAAGCAAGACTTTCTACACCGTTCCAGTGGGAATATTCCTCGGTATAGTCAGACACAATGATGGCTGAGGCATAGATTCTGTCACTCTCCATGAACGTTGGAATACCATTCTTCTCAATGGTGAAGGGTGGTACACCATAGTTTCCGACAAGCGGAAAGGTCATTGTTAGCAGCTGACCAGCGTAGGAAGGGTCGGTCAAACTCTCTGGATAACCCATCATGGCAGTGTTGAATACCACTTCACCTGCCACTGGTGCGTCATATCCAAATGACTTTCCATGGAATTTTGTCCCATCACTTAGGACTAAAGTTACGTTCCTCATTTTATTGTTTAATATTGTTGGATTGATACTTCTTTTGTGTTTTACGCCTCAAAAAAGCGTGGGATGAACATGTTCATAATAGTTGATGAAGGCTTGATTAACCAACCTCATGCCGCCTGGAGTGGGGTAATTACCCGTGAAATACCAGTCACCCCGATGCTTAGGGATGGCATTATGGAGTCCTTCCACACTCTGAAAGACCAGTTCAACAGGTGTTGTCATACCCTCAGGGCGCAACATCTCAATGATTTTTCGGTTGATTTCATCAACGGTGAAGGGCTTATAGATAGCTCGAACGGCGTTTTTGATTGGGTTCTTTGCGTCGTTCTTCGGCTTTTCAAGCTCCTTTTTGCATGCCTCATAGATCTCTTTCAACAGATGTTCCATACCCCTTTCGCGGATAAGAGCTATCGTTGCACGGAAGACACAGAACTCTTCCAGACGTGGCATGTCGATGCCGTAATAGTCAGGATAGCGTATCTGAGGTGCGCTGGAGACCACAACTATCTTCTTAGGGTGCAGCCTATCGAGGATACGAAGGATGCTTTCCTTCAGTGTTGTACCACGAACGATGGAGTCATCAATGATGACAAGGTTGTCCTTATAGGGCTGAATGCACTCGTAAGTGATGTCATAGACGTGCGAAGCGAGGTCCTTTCGGGATGTACCCTCCGTGATAAACGTGCGCAACTTGATGTCTTTCCATGCCACTTTCTCTGATCTTACGTCCTGACGGATGATGTTATAGAGTTCATCTGGTGATGGATTATCGCCTAAAGCAGACAGTTGCTCCACCTTCCGGGCGTCTATCCACTCTTTAAATCCGTGTATCAGACCATAGAAAGCTACCTCTGCGGTATTCGGAATATAAGAAAGAACGGTGTGAGTGGTGTTATAATCCACTGCTTTCAACACCGGTTCCGTCAGTTGTCGACCCAGTTGCTCACGCTCTTTATAGATATCTCGGTCCGAACCACGTGAGAAATAGATGCGTTCAAACGAACAATCAGCTCGCTCTTTGGGCTCTAATATCTGCTGAAGAGAGCACTCTCCACGTCTGTTTACTATCAAAGCCTGCCCCGGTTGCAACTCTTTTATGTCCTCACACTCAAGGTCGAAGGTGGTCTGAAGCACCGGACGCTCACTGGCAAGGGCTACTATCTCATCATCTATATAATAGAATGCGGGGCGAATAGCCCACGGGTCACGGATAGAGAACATCTCTCCCGACCCCGTCTGACCACAGATGACATATCCGCCATCGAAGTCTTCCATCGTTGTCTTGAGCACATTACTCATCTGGACATGCTCTTCTATATAATGTGTGATGTCCTTTTTCGTCAATCCGAGCTTCTGTGCATCCACGAAGTTACGCTCCACTTCACGGTCCAGGCGGTGCCCCATGAGTTCAAGGAGCAGATAAGTATCACTGTAGATACGTGGACATTGTCCCTGATCGGTCAGCTTCTCGAAGATATCCTCTATATTGGTCATGTTGAAGTTACCGCACATACAGAGGTTCTTAGCCTTCCAATTGTTCCTGCGAAGGAACGGATGGACATAAGAAAGGCCACTCTTGCCGGTAGTAGAATACCGTAGGTGGCCCATATAAAGTTCGCCTGCAAAGGGGAGATTAGCTTTTACAAAAGACACATCAGACAGCTTCTCCTGTGAGAAGTCCTTATAGTGTTTGTGAACATTAGCGAAGATTTCAGTGACAGCATTCTTCCCTTCAGCCCGCTCACGGAACATATATTCATTCCCAGGTTCGGACGAAAGCTTCACGGAAGCAAGTCCTGCGCCCTCCTGACCACGGTTGTGTTGCTTCTCCATCATAAGATAAAGCTTGTTAAGACCGTACATCCAGGTCCCATATTTCTCCTGATAATACTCCAGTGGCTTCAGTAAACGGATCATCGCCACACCGCAATCCTCATGAATATTCTTTTCCATTTATAAGATGTTATGTCTTCCTTTAATATTTATTCTGCTACAGATATCAAAACGTACAGGTACGCACAGATATTGTGCGTACCGTGTATGTAAGTTCTATTCTACCGTTACCGACTTGGCAAGGTTACGTGGTTGGTCAACGTCTTTGCCCTTGCAGACGGCAATATGATAAGCCAACAGCTGCAGAGGGATGGTTGCTACCAACGGCTCCAGGCACTCCATGGTGTCGGGAAGTTCGATGACTGCATCGGCAATCTTCGATATTGTCGTGTCACCCTTGGTCACAATAGCTATCACCCTACCCTGTCTTGCCTTTATTTCCTGGATGTTACTACGTACTTTCTCATACATTCCGTTGTGCGTTGCGATAGCAACAACAGGCATATCAGAGTCGATCAGCGCGATAGGACCGTGCTTCATCTCGGCTGCGGGATAGCCTTCAGCGTGGATATAGGAGATCTCCTTCAGTTTCAAAGCACCTTCCAGAGCTACCGGATAGCTGAAACCACGACCGAGATAGAGGAAGTTCCGAGCGTAAGTAAACGTACGTGCCATGTCGGCAATCTGGTCATTCACCTTCAGAAGGTCCTTTATCATGGCAGGGATCTGCGCCAGTTCCTTCACCGCCTTGACGTATTCGTCATGGCTGACGGTGCCCTTAGCGTCAGCAAGAGCCAAGGCAAACATCGTCAGAACAGTCACCTGACCGGTGAAAGCCTTCGTTGATGCCACACCGATCTCCGGTCCTACGTGGATATATGTACCCGTGTCTGTGGCACGAGGGATGCTCGATCCGATGGCGTTACAGATGCCATAGATAAAGGCACCACGCGACTTTGCAAGCTCAACGGCTGCCAAGGTGTCGGCAGTCTCACCACTCTGTGAGATGGCAATGACAACATCCGACTCACCAACAACGGGGTTACGATAGCGGAACTCACTGGCATATTCCACCTCAACGGGGATGCGGCAGAAGGTTTCTATCATCTGTTTACCAATCAATCCGGCATGCCAGCTGGTGCCACATGCCACGATGATGATGCGTTTAGCATTGAGAAGCTTGCTGCGATGGTCAATGAGTGCACTGAGTGTGACGCGGTCATGCTCAACATTGATACGTCCACGCATGCAGTTGGTCAGGCATGCTGGCTGCTCAAAGATCTCCTTGAGCATGAAGTGAGGGTATCCACCTTTCTCTATCTGACCCAGATTTATGTCGACGGTCTGCACCTCTGGTGACAGTTTTTCATTGAGAATGTTCACCACCTTCAGCTCTTCTCCGAGTTTCATCACGGCAATGTTACCGTCATCAAGGTACACTACCTTGTCCGTATACTCAATGATTGGACTGGCATCAGAGCCTAAGAAGAACTCACCATCGCCGATTCCCACTACCAACGGACTTTGTTTGCGGGCTGCAATGATGGTATCTGGATGACGCTTGTCGAGCAATGCGATGGCATAAGCACCGATAACCTGATGCAAAGCAACCTGAACTGCCATGAGCAAACTGAGGTTTTTCTTTGTCTGTATGTAGTCAATCAACTGCACAAGCACCTCAGTGTCGGTCTCAGACTGGAACTCTATGCCCTTCTCCATGAGGTTATGCTTTATCTCTGCATAGTTCTCAATGATGCCATTATGGATGATGGCGAGGTTCTTCGACTGTGAATAATGAGGGTGAGCATTGACAGATGAAGGCTCACCGTGCGTTGCCCACCGGGTGTGAGCAATGCCAATGTGACCCGTTATGTCCTTATCGGTGCAGAATTCTTCCAAGTCTGCCACCTTACCTTTCGTCTTATAGACACTGAGATCACCGTCTTTATTTATCAAGGCAACGCCTGCACTGTCATATCCTCTATACTCAAGACGCTTCAATCCCTTGATAAGAATGGGATAAGCGTCACGGTTTTTTCCTAAGTATCCTACAATACCACACATAAAAACTATTATCCTTTCTTTTTTAAAACGACCAAAATGGGAATATTCTCTCATCACTCTGAGCAACCGTTTCATACGGTGCAACGAGATTGGATGTTACAGAATATTCCCATTTCTTTAATATAATGCCACAGCCCAGGACGTTTTGTCCGGGGCAAGGTGTGCATGTTATTTTCTTAAAACACTTACCAGCAGCGAGGCGATGGACGTCACGATACCAATGAAAGAGAACCAGATGGTGGTTGAACTGCCGATACCGGAGTTCTTAGCCTTCACCGTGTTTGGCTCAACATAGAGGATATCGTTCTGCTGGAGATAGTAATAAGGTGAGTTGATGAGGTTTGCATCGTTGAGATTCAGGCGTACTGCATGCTTCTCACCCTTTGCATCTTCGCGTATCAACATCACGTTGTCACGTCTACCATAGATGGTTAAGTCACCGGCTTGAGCCAATGCTTCCATCACACTCATCTTCTCTGTTGACACAGGAATGACTCCTGGCTTGCCCACTTCACCCGTCACCGTGATGCGGTAACTGCTCATGCGCACCGTGACAATGGGGTTTTCCGTGCGTGCAAGGTAAGGTTGAATCTTACTCTTGATTAAGTCTTCACACTCCGACTTCGTCAGTCCACTGACGTGGATCTTACCGATTACAGGGAAATTGATGAATCCTGAGTTGTCTACAAGATACCCTTGCAATGAGCCACCACCAGCGCTCATCTGCTTGCCTGAGCCAAGCTGGTTGCGCACCTGTAGGTTAAAAGGTGCTGCTGCATCGGGATCCGTAGTGTTTACTGTAATGGTTAATTCGTCTTTTGGCATGATACGCGCATCAAACAGTCCACGTGAACCAGCCAGACTCGTTGAATCAATGTTCGTGAAATAAGGCACTCCCTTTCCGGAACCGCACCCTGTCAGGAACATGATCATAGCCGTAGCTACGAGGGAATAGATAATTTTTTTCATTTAAGTTATAGCGTGATTGTCAACTATCAACATTAATTTTTGCAAAAATACAATTATTTTTTGATAGCAACAAACGAATAATCATTTTTTCTCTATTTAACTTTTGCGAGGGTGAAATGAGTTGATTTCTACTGAAAGTGCCGCCTCTCTTGTCGTTTTTCTGGACGAAACGGGATGCCCGCTGCTACCTTTTGGGAAAAAGGGATGGGGAGAACAGATGGGAAGGTGGCGCAGGGTGGCGACTGATGATGCTGTCGGTGAGGGATGATGGGGTATCAGCTGGGGTGTGAGGGGTGCTGTCTTCGCACGGACCGTCCGAGGGATTGCATGCGCCATAGTAATGTTTTTCATAACAAGAAAATACCTTACAAAAAAGAAGACACGATGAACAGGAAAATGAAAGGAAATGGTGAAAAATCAGCTTTGTAACCTTTAGATTATCAATGGGTTACAGATAGGCTTGTAAAAGACGCCCTTTTGCGTTGTAAAACATGCCCTTTTACCATGCAAAAGGTGCCCTTTTGAAACGCAAAAGGGCACCTTTTAGAATGTAAAAGAGCGTAGATTGTTTTCTCTACTGCTATTTTTCTTTACTTAATATCATCATAAGCGCGTATCGCTTGTAGGAAACGATTGTTCACATCATCGAATGTGTAGAGTCCATCGGCATTCTGTTGCAATCCTTTCAGCTTCAAAGCGTAGATCTGTGGAGCGTTCTGGAGGTCGAGAAGTGACATCTTCTTCAACTGATCAGTGCTCTGATAAACGATGTTTATACCCACATATGCCTTGCCGGAAGCGTCGACCCACTTCTCAAAGACGAGCTTTGAGCCGATTGGAGTCTTCTTCTCTATAGAGTTAGGGAGGGAGTATTCCTCAACGCCGAGGGCTGCATCAACACTTGCAATGTTGGAGTCGTGACCGCAGAGGAAGGTGAATTTACGTCCTTCAGCGTTCAGTTCGTCATACATATACTGCAGGAGTGGGTGCGCAACGTTCACAGCTACGATAGGAGCAGTGAAGAGAACGTCACCGTAAACATCCTTTATCTTGGCAATCTTTGTCCAGTCGTCACGTGTGATCTTGTGTCCGAAGGCTGCCTTTAGCTCGTCTGGTTCCTCGTAATACTGCAGGATGAAGGCATCAGAAGCAGAGTTTGCATTCTTCAATGAGCCCTTCATTCCAGGTTCTTGGTTCAGTTCGAGTGTGATGCGGGTGTCGTTGTTTACGAAGTCTTTCACCTCACCTTTCTTATAATAGTCACTCTGTTTGAGGTCGAGAACCTTTGAGATGATGTCGTAACTGTCCTTCAAACTCTTGTTGATACCAACGAGTCCTTCCTTTCCACCCATTGCTTCTATCTGCTTCATAGCCTCAGCACGGAAGGCTTCTGTGCTCTTTGTGAGACGTGGGAAGAAGATTGGGTCCATCTTAGATGGCACATAACGATGGTTCACACGCAGTCCTGCAACAGGCATGAAGCCGCCAGAGAAGTACTGTGCTGTGGCAATACAACGCTGCATAGAGTTGGCATAGACGTTCACTTCATCAACTGTTGGCACGTAGTTCTCGGTGAAGAGTCCTTCATTGACCGTCCATTTACGGAAGAACTGTCCCATTTCAGTCTCCAGAACACCGCCACGCAGTGTCAGTTCGCTGGATGCTGACGACCAGTTTGTCCATTGATGAGGAGTCATCTTGCTCAGTGCTGACCCGTTTGTTGACAACGGTGAACGGATGTTATGGCGTGACAGGATGACGACTTCCTTTAGTTTGTACTTTCCTTTGAAGTCCTGTGGGCGCTGCAACTGTGCCATTGCAAGAGATGGACACATGATGGCAAGCACCAGAAGAAGTAATAATGAATTTAGTTTACGCATGGTTATATATTCTTAAAAGGGCCTCCCCAAACCCCTCCAGGGGAGGGATGTGCTGATAAGTATGGGCTTATCATGGTCGTTGGGGTTACCGATTGTGTTTCCATCTATCGGTAATCCTTATGCAATCGTGTCTCCTTTCCCTTCGGAAAGGTTGAGGGAGGCAATTATTTAAAACTTAAATTGCAAACGTGTTTCAAGCATTGAAACAGTGTTGTTAGCGAAGGCTGCGTTGTCAGTAGCACGTGTGATAGAACCACGAACACGCCAGATCATGTACTTGTTGATGTAGTAGTTGAAGGTCAGTGACCAGTCATTCACCTTACCACCATAGATGTTTGCATCCTTATCGGTCAATGTTGAGTAGTTATAAGCAGCTACAAGCTCCATTGAACCTGGGTCTGGTGTAGCGATACCGGCGTCAGCTTTGGTATAGGTATAGCCCTGTCCCTTGATGAGATAACGCAGATTACTGTATGCACCCCACGCACTATAGTTAGGCATAGCATTGTCACGCTTGATGCCAACATAGTAGTATTGAGCCTCAACACCGAAGTTTCCGCATGCAGCAGTGAGTTCTGGAGAGAACTTCCAGAGTGCCTTTGCGTCAGTGATGGTAGCTTCCTGTGCCATAACACTTGCTATACGGGTTGGGAATGGAGCCTTCAATGTGTATGAACTATGGCTCAAAGCAGCTGTCTTATTATATCTTGGAGACTCGTAAGCACCACTGATACCAACGTGGAAGATCTTTCCGCGCTCGGTCATTGGGCGCCAAACCAGACGTGTCATCACACCCCAAGCCTCGTTACCGAGCTTGTCTGTTGACATTTTCATGGCATCATTCTCTGCAAAGACGGATGCTGTAGCATGGAATTTCTCACCAGCATGAACGTACATAGCACCGAGCAGACGGCTATTGAAGAATGCTTGGTTAGCCAAAGGCTCCTCCATTGAGACCTTGAAGCTTGATGAAGTAGCACTCTGTTGACCGAACTGATGAACAAAATAACCTAACCTTACGAGGTTCTCTTTGTTGAAGTTATAATCAATACTGATGTCCTTCAGTGACAATGCCTGGCGTGCATAACCCACGTCAACCTTTGCTTTCCACTTGCCATAGGTGGCACTTAATCCCACACGAGCATCTGGAATAGCCACACCATCATTGAGTTTCTGGTCTACAGACTCATCAGTTGAGTGCATAACACCTGCATCCATAAGGATACGTCCAGATGGTTTTACAACTAACTTCGGCTCATCTTCTTGCTGAGCGAAGGCTCCTGCACATGCCATAAGGCCACAGGTTGCGAAGAGAATTATTCTTTTCATAGGTTTAATTTTGGATAGAATAGGTGGTTCTTCATCCTTTCTTTTCTCTCCAAGGTGGGGAGAATCGTCGCCGGAAGGAGCCGGTTGGGATCTGAAAGTAAGGCTTCAGAACACCTGTTATTTCATTGTTTCGATGTTGCAAATTTAGGTTTTGCTTCTTTATCCTCGCTGTTTTAACATGGAATATGTTGTTGATGTCGCCCCTCCCCATGCTGAAAGGGGACGAGGATGAAGCCTTCTTTTGATTCAATGGGTCGCCTTTTTTTATTCAAAGGGCTACCGCATATCATCTACTTAATTGCCTTCCTTAATTGAAGTGGCTACCTTTTTTGAATCAATCGGTTACCATCCTTCAATTAATTGGGCTACTATTTGACCTAATTGGCTGCTATTTTTAATCTAATTGACTATCTTATATGATTCTATTGGCTGCCCTATTCGATTTAATTGGTTGCCTTAAAGGTGCTCTTTGCTACCTTTCCTTCCTTCTGAAGTTTAGCAAATTCCTTCTTAGCCTTGGCAAGTTGAGCCTGGAAAGCAGGATCAGCATGGAGTCGAGCCACAACTGCTGCACTCACAAGGCGCGCTGCATCAACGTCACTCTGCCAGTGATAACCACAGATAACACGGCTTTGTCCCATCTGATAGCCACGCTCAAGGATCTCATTCTGGCGATCAATGTTGATCTCAGCAAGCACTAATGCAGTTGCCCAACCTATGGCTGTGTGGCCAGAAGGGTATGAACCGTTGGTTGACAGTTCCTGCTGCTGCTCAGGATTGCAGGTCATCTCTTTATAGAAAGCGAACGGACGAACACGCATGTAATGGTCTTTAGCACTGCGAGTAGCCAAGTCTCCAGCGTCTTCACGCATGTTTAACACGAGCTTATATATCTCTGGAGTGGTCTCTTTGCTTATCTTTACACCGAAAGCCTCCGAGAAAGCGTTAGGCACACCATCACCTCCTACGCGTGCATCGGCTGCTGCCTGATCGCCACGGGGCGTGTTGCGCTGCATCTTTCCCCACTGATACTGTGCCTCATCATAGAGAAACTGTATGCTACCGGGCTGTGGTGGAGCAGGAAGAAGGTCTAATGAACTTACCTGTTGGCCATCCTGAAGATAATAAAGGTCGGGTTTCGTACGCACATCCTTAATCTTTGTTGCTACATTCTGTGCGAAAGTCGTTACTGAAAACATTGCCAGTAGACCGACGAATAGAGTTTTCTTTGTCATGGAGTCTTTGGTTTAAATAGGTTTAAATTTATCTTCTTTTAAATAATTGGTTGTTGCAAAGGTAACAGAAAAGTATGAAAAAAATAGTTGCAATTGACATTTTCCTTGATAAACATCAATTGCAACTATATTAATTTACTGATAAACAGTTGGTTATATCATTCAGAAAGTTTGAGGATATAGTGTACAATACTTGCCTTTTCATGGTTGCAATACACCTCTAATGCCTCTTTGTTGTCGCCAATCTTACTGTGATAGAGTCGACTGACGACGGGATTCAGGTTGCCATAGATGCCCAACATTCCCGGCAACAACGTGCGTTTCACTTTCGGAAGCGCCAGAAGGAGGGTCAGAACACGTACCTGCTGACTGTTGGCATTGGTAAAATGGAAGATGTCATTGCACACTTCACGGTCTGTAACACTGAAAGATGCGAAGAAATCATTGATCTTCCGACTTATTTCGTCGGTGATGTCGCGTGTAGCAGACTCTATATCGGCAAAGAGTTGGGTGTTAAATTTCCTGATTCGACGCTCTTCGTTCTCCTCAACCACCTGCTCATGCACCTCAGCATACGATTGCATCAACTCCTGCAGACGCTCCATCATGCGTATCTGCAGCACTCTTTCGTGGATGATATGCAGCGAACGAAGCAGCAGAATACGGTCTTTGCCTTCCATATCATGCTCTGTCTCACACAGTTCTGCCGTCAACTGTGCCGTCATGTGAGGATAAGTATTGATGCTTCCCAGCTCTTCCAGCGTACGGCTGACGAAGGTCTGGATGATGCTAAGCCCTTGTGGCGTAAAGATATTCTCGTATTCTGCCTTCACATGGGCGTAGTCTTTATACACTTCCGACATTGGTTTGCGCTGCATATTATCGATGATACGTGCCGTCAGGAGGGCTATCCCGTCGTTCAATCCAGGGAGTATCAGTGCACCATCCACCGACTTCCGAATCTTCTCCACCCGTTCCGTAAGTTCTTCTATGTGGTTGATCCACATGTCATTACGACTGCATTGCTGCTGAATCTCCTCTATTTCTTCCGTCTGACGGGCAAGAAGTGAGGATTCAATCATCGTTGGACGGTCATAGACATCAAACTTCTTGATGCGTTCTATCTGCTCATTGAGGATGTTCACCATCTTCAATGCGGCGTCACGGTTCATCTTTGCGATGCTTCCCGACAGTCTTGCGAGCTGCTCATTGGCGGCATGACTGTTGCGAGAGGTGGTCTCTATGCTGTCAATCTGCTGACATATCGTGTCGATACTCTCCCTTTCTGCCTCACTGAACTGCCCCTTCATGGCAACAAGTGGTACCAATCGGCGGTGCAGATCGTCCTTACTGGCTTGCAACTGACGCTGTTCTATGCGGCGTTGGCGCAGATATCCTGCCAGAGCAATGGTGATAATGATGATAATACCCAGTACGATGAGCCCCAGAAGGTGAAGGTTGGGGGCATCACCATTGAACTCTATCCACGTAGCTTTGCCTTCTTTCCCTGGCTGAAGACGCAGAACACCGAGGTCGGAACCGGCATAAAGCACTCCATCACGCACGAAAGTGGCTTTGGAATTGAACCGAATATCACCGAAGAGGAGCCCCTTGTCAATGAGTTTCTTACCACGAAGGACGTATTTATGCACACCTGTCTCGGGCAAAGTGTAGAGGATACTGTCGCCAATGGCAAAGAGTTGACTGCATCCGTCGGCTCTCAGTGAGTCGCCTCCCACGACCTGTAGCTCATGATTCGTGAGCAGAATGAGGTGCTGAGGAGAACCTTTGTCGGTGGCAACACTGTTGATAAACACCTCACGAGCCGTCCCCGCGACGGGTTTCATACGGTCTCCACTGCCGATAAAGACGCCATGATTGAGCGTAGAAAGCAACAGATGACCGCCGCCAAGAGGCTGTGTGAAGGAGGTGATGTACTTATCACGCATGCAAGGAACGGTATCAACGGTCCCCTTCTGCATACTAATGGACAACAGATAGTCCTGAACTCCGAGCAGGATGCGCTGCTTTCCGGACTGAATAGCCATCGTTGTGATGCGTGTCTCGGGCTGACAGAGCACCTTCGGGTGGGCAAAGAGCTGATTGATAAGATAGCTTTTACCCGTCGTAAGCCTACAAAGTTGGTTGTTGGTGTTGTAATAAAAGAGGTTATCCCCCACTACTCGCATCTCAATGGGTTGTTCATTCTTCTCGAAATCATACACTTTCTCAGCCACCGTGTCGCCCTTCTGCTGGCGGAAAAGCTCATTCCGATTGTTCAGATAGAACGATGTAGCCTCGTCAGAGCATGCTGCTATGACGGGAGCATTGGTATTGAACACCCCCAGATGGTGTGGAATGTGCCATACGGCATACTCTGTGAGCACCACGGAGAAGCCTGTTCCGTCGTTGGGAATGACGATGTGGTGTGCACTTGAGGGGATGTTATGCAGCAAAGGGGTGTTGACGAAACGATGCTGATCGTCGGATAGGAGGACGCCAGAGGTCGTTATATAATAATGTGTAGCCCCAACCTGATAGTAAGCCAGCGCCGATTGCGGTATGGTTGTCGTCACCGCCTTGCTCCCGTCAGCCTCTTCCGTGATGAGACAGTTGTCACTCAGACAGCAGAGTCTGCCGTTGTAGATGCCAACCTGCCGGAAACTGGTACCTTGATGGCGCAACGTAATCTCTCGGGAACGCATGTTCAGTGCGATGACACCGTTCTGTGTGGCAGCAAAAAGCCACCGTCCGGCATGGCACAGACTGTTGACAAGGAACGGTTCGCCCGTCATTGCCGTTGCCGACTGTGCCGAAGGATAGAGCAACCGAAGCCGTGCTGTCGCCTGATTCGTTGCCATTGAGTAGAGTCCCTGCGACGTAGCGATGAAGATAACACTGTCTGTCAGGTCGATATCATACGGTGAATAACGGTTGCCCTTGCGTGGAATGTTGAATGTAGAACGATGAATCAGCGTGTCACCAGCCATCTCCCATAGCTGTAGTCCCGCGTTGCGCGATGCTATCCACAGTCTTTGCGGATGCCGTAGATCCCGTTCCACATCGTAGATACGGTCCAGTCCTGTGTCAAAACGTTGCCGTTTCTCCCCACTGACATGCCATATCACACCCGTCTCCGTACCCACCCAGTAGGCAGAGTCATCGGATGAGAGTGCTGAGAGCCGTTCCTCATAGTGGTATTCCTTCTCTGAGAACATGCGCACAGGAGCCTCTCGGCGGCAACTGGTGATGCTGATGAGCAACAGAAACACTGCACACAACCACCACATAACCCCCATTCCCCTACTGTTATGATGGAAATTAATTGTCATTCTTTTCTTCTTTACCCTGCAAAAGTACTTAGAAAGATTGGAATAATAATGGAAGATGGAGAAAAAGAAAGCATCATAACACAGCCAAAAGCATAAACCATCACAAGCCTGAACACAAACCCGGCAGAGCCTGAACACAACCTCGTCACAGCCTCTCCCCCGTCCCCTCTCCGAAGGGAGAGGGGCGTAATAAGCGGGATTCCCCTTGGGTTTAGTGCACAGAATTTGGTATTTTAGGATTTAATTCGACTGCTTTCGGACTTGGCGAGTAAACTGCTTAAATACGATAAAGCATATTTTTGAACTCCAAATCTTAACGCTTCGAGAATTAAACACAGAACTTTAAACTATAATTCTCTGTACTTTCCTTATTTCATCCTCTCTATTACTGTATGCTTCAAGGCATTCATTTCAACTACAAACCGTAGACTTCCAAGAATTAAACCCTGCACTTTAAGCCCTAAATCTTAGTTCTTCTATTTCCCCAACACCCAGCAATCCGTATCCCGCGAGGCACATCCCCTCCTTCGGAGGGGCTTGGGGAGGCCGCCTCTTTGGTAGCTCTTTTTGTCAAATTCTTTTTCTCTTACTTTTCAATCTACGCCCTTTTGCGTTGTAAAAGACGCCCTTTTGCAATGTAAAAGGGCATCTTTTGATGTGTAAAAGGGCATGTTTTGCAATGCAAAAGGGCACCTTTTACGAGCCTCTTTGTAACCTATTGATTCCTTGATGGTTACAAAGGCGGTTTTTCGTCATTATCCTTTGTTTTACTATCTATATGCCTTCATATTTTGTAAGGTTATTTCCTGCTTCTTATTCTCTTGCTCCCAACAATGAAAAAAGGCATCTTCTGCAATGCAAAAGATGCCTTATGGTTCGTCAGACGGTGCCCTAAGGATAGGGACTGATCTGCTTTTTGCTTAGCCTTTATGTACCGATGGCGTCATCGGATACACCCTTTAAGACTTAATGTTCCCAAGGATTATAGCCTTCATCAGCAAGGTCGAACCAGCCCGGTTTGGCTCCTACGCCGTCTTCTGGGTCTCCTTCGTGAATAGGACGTTGGTCGGTTGTACCGTCACCGTCATTGTCTACCTGTGAGAACTGTATGAGAAGTGAGCGTTCTACACCTATCTCCATCTCCTCTGTTATGGGTGTTACATATATCTTTTTCATGACTGTTCCTCCTTATTTGATCATTATTTTCTTGTGGTTAACAACATAGATTCCTCGTGGTAAGACGCCCATCTGTGATGCATCATCAGCCACTTTCTGTCCCTGCAGGTTATAGACAGCACCATGAGCAGGAGCCTCTGTGCCCTCGATGTGTAAGCCTTCGATGGCTGTCGTACTGCCCTGCAGCTCACCATCAATGGTGAAAGTGAGTGGTTTGGCAGGACTTGCCGCATTCACATTCGTTGCTATCCAGCATCTAAAGCCCTTCACTGGGAGTGCATTTGCGGTGTGATACCACTTTCCATCCTTAGCTCCCAGCACGTAAGAGTGGGCAGGAATGATGGTGGTTGTCTGATTAATCTGTGTTCCACAGAACTGAATATCACCCGAAACGGTTGTCGTCTGGTGTGCATTCTCTCGGAAGATGGGGGAAGGAACAGTAGGAAGGACAACATTATTAATGGTGTAATAAGGTGCCTGAACCGTCACTTGCGACCCGTCATTCAGCCTTTTCGAATAGCTACCCGCCTCAACATTCGCATTACGAGTAGTCTGCATGATATAGAGTTTGCAGGGTTCTATTACCGTAGCATCGTTATTTGAGAGGTCGACTTTCTCAAAATCAATACGTGAAGGGATGGCTGTATCCTGTCCTTTCAGTCGTGCCAGCTTTGCCTGTTCACCAAAGGCTGTCTTGAACTGAGCGGCAGTAAGCGACACGGGAAGTGTGATAGAGCTCCACAATCCCGTCTTGATAGTGCGCTTTAAGATAAGAGTATAGGCATTTGTTGGTACGAGTGCCTGCTTGGTAAGATAGTCGAGTGAGGTCTGCATCTCATCCAATACCATATCATTATCCCCACAATATCGCAGCTGGAAGTTATCGAAAGCTGTCCAGTCGAGTTCCTTGTCAGAGCCTGAAACCTTGATTCCAATATTCAATTCGTCACCATCAGCAGGGACATAGACGAGGATTGCGTTGTTATATATACCCGTTTCAAAGCGTTTAGCAGCCTTGACGTAAGGGCTTTCGGTCCCTACATCAACAGCTTTATACGTCTTTGTCAGTTCTTCTTTGGTGTAATTGAACTCCTTTCCAAAGACATTCAAATCATTTGAAACCACTGAACGACCATCGGAAGAGCCTGTAACATTAGCGAAAATACTTGCTTTCAGATTGCTTCCAGCACCTGGACTGTAGAAACCATCGCATGAAACACGATACCAACCCTTCTTCAATACGTTCACTTTCTGCGTTACGGAGCCATTTGCATAGGTGTTATTACCCAGGTTTCGGATAGATGCTATCCAGTAACTTCCGTACTCTCGGGTGTATTTATCAGGCCAAGCGTTCATCTGACCCATACCAACGTAATACGTATAAGGCTGTCCTTGATTGAAAGCATACTTCGTTGAGAGGTAATCTTGCTGCAAACCAGACACTACCCACTTGCCAATTCCTTTGTGACTGCGCATGAAATCAGGGTCAGTCAGTAGGAAAGTAGCATCGGCAGGAGCCTCTGACGAAGCAAATTGAGCCTTGAAAGCGTCTTTAAGGTCCTGCAATGTGATGAATTTCCATTGTGCATTGGCACCGTAAGAGGTTGGGTCTGTTGGATAAATGAAGCTCAATCGGTTGGAACCTGACGCTGTCGGGTCAACAACAAGATAACGATTGCCATGCACGATGGCTGGTGTTGCATCGTTTTTGCAGTATAAAGTATAGGTCTTACTGCCTGAACTTGTTTCTTTAATGGTCCAATCAATATAGGCATTGGTGCTTATTCGGTCGCAGAACACCCTATCCCAGCTTGATTGTTTATCAGGTACTTCATCTCCAGCGTGTACATGTGGGAATCCCAACATGTGTCCGTCGTCCGTTTCGAGGACGCCTTCTATGTGATATGTATCGGCTGAAATCTTCGTTAAATTTAGTCTCATACCAACATTATAGGCTGAGATACTGGTTCCCCAGATAGACCCAACGTTCAGGTATTTGCCTGTTCCGACATTGTATAAGTACACTGCATTCATGTCAGCATTGCTGTTTCCAATCACTGTTGACAGTTCATTACCCACCCATTTGTAGTTGGCATCCTGTCCTTGTGCCATAGAACGCGTTGAGCATAGTAATAGAATCATTACTGGCAAAATGAAAAATAGGTTTGTTTTTCTCATCATAAAATAGTTTATTTAGTTAATATTCGTTTTGATTTGTACATAGATTGAGGGGCATAAGGGATGCTTCCATCCGCCTATATAGGCTTATATGCTACTCGGTTTGTATGCTGTTGCCTCTGTTTCCTCGCTCTGTCCTCATCAGATGGGGCGTGATGGCGATGCCGGAAGGGCTGGAGGAAGGAGGCTGACAAACAGGGTTTAAACGATAAAGAGAGAGGAAAACACGCCCGAGGCGTGCTCTTCTCTCTCTTATCATGTCATCATTTCAGTAGTGGTGCACCAACTCTCTTGTCCATACGGCGCAGGATTAGCTTGTGATTCTCCAAGTCAATAATCAGTGCAAGGGCTGTTGTCTTACCGTCAGCACCAGCAAAAGCTGTTGAAGTCCAGTACATTCCCTGTGTGTTAAAGAAAGGACTTACAACCTGATGGGGTGTCTCGAGCTGTGTGGTTCCACTCCTGTAAAGGAAGTCATAATAGCCTCTTGCAGGGAGGAACATCCTTTTTGTATTGCTATTGATCCCTGGTGTACGTTCATTATCAGCGTAAGATCTGTTCAGAGGGACGGTTGCCAAGTCGGTTGTCTCGGTCTTTTTGCGGTAATCAATCATTGCTCCTCCATAGGCTTTTGTCGGTCCGATGTCTGTGAAATGTGATGCTGGTCTACCCGTTTTCTGCTTTAATGCTTCTAAAGTATCGAACCATACGCCACCATTATACAGATGATGATGGATGACATACATCTTTCCCATGTCTATGGTAGGTGTCCCCTGCCATGCAAGCCACATGGCTCCGTTTGCCGTCATGGCATCCTTTGCGCTGCGTGTAGCAACATTTTGATAAACATTTGTGCTTGCTCCAGGTGTGGCATTGTACCATCTGGCGTCTGAATCAGCATCGGGGAAGCCTTCAGTCTGCGTCACTGGATCTTTAACAGGGAGCAGAAGCTGCTTGTCTTCATGTCCTTTCCAGAAGTATTCACCCACAGGTGCATCCCAAGTGTAGTAATCATCCTTCGAGAAATCAGCCAGTTTGATGTCGTGTTCAAGGTGACATGTCTTGCCTTCTTCCAACTTTAGCTTCTTATATATCTTCCGATAGTATCCGCAACCATTGGTAGCTTGGTCAACAAGTGCGTAGTCTATCTTGACATTTGTGTATTCCCCCGGTGGCAGAACGATGATGATTCCGTTCTTTGTCACGTCTGCTGATGCTGGGATGGGTAAGCTTTCGCTGGGTGTTCTGCTAACCAACTGGTTTCTCTCAAAGCGTTGCTTATAGTACCATATGGTTGTCTTTCGCTTGTCATTTGTGACGGTTGACACGGGACGGTCAGGTGCATTGTACTTCAATCCGTTGTCATCAAACTTGAAAGTACCGTTGATAAGCTGATCAGCTTGTACGAAAACAGCCACTACACCAACGTCAGTTGAGAACTGATGTACTGAACTATAGGGGTTCAGAACGAGGTAAGAGGCTTTATGGGTGAGGTTGAAAGTGTATTTACGGTCTGCCATCTTCGTTGCTACAGCCACACCACAGTCGCCATATTCGCCTATCTTTCTGGCGTCATTCGGTGCATCCTGAATCTGCTCTTTGGCAAAGACCACCTCATCAGCCTTGGTTGATTTCGAACCTGTATAGCGCACGTTATAAGTGTTTGCAGAGAGGTTTTCATTGAAAAAGAACTTCGTTCGTTCCACCTTATCTGCTGCTGTGAGGTCGCTACGGTCGTTCTTCACAAGGTCGGTGCCGCCCGTTGTGCTTTTGTTCACCCATATATGGTCGTCTCCAGTCCAATAGAATTTAACGTGATTGGGGTCGGTTCCCGAACCGTTCACATATTCTCCTGCCGTGCGTGTTGGCGCATCTCCAACGGAGAATTCCGTCATATTAGCTGGCGACTGCTGCGCTTTACCTGTTGTCTCTGCATCCTCTGACGAGCAAGCAGCAAGTCCAACAACAGTCAGAAACAGAAGGAATACTCTGTTTATAAGTCTTTTCATCGTGTTGTAAAATCGTTTTTTAGTGACCGTATCGTAGTTTATCTCAGTACAATCAGGTCGTGTTAGTTAATATCTTCGCCCTCTTCTGCATCAGAATTGTTCTGATCGTAGGCGTTGTTATGCCCTGCTCCGAATTCCGTTGAGCCAGCCATCAATGACCATTCGGCATCTAAAGCCATCACCGAACATGACGGTGTGACATAGTGATGGCGTGCTGTATGCAACTCATCCAGCAGGATTCCATTTGATAATTTATGCTTTTGCATTCTTTTTTATTGGTTATATAGTCTTTGCTATCGGGTTTAATTTCGTTTCCTTGTCCCTCTCTTACGGAGTGGTTAAGCCTCTATGGCTATGCATCTTACGTATAAGTGGCGGTGCAAAGTTATGAATATTTTTCTTATAAAAAGAAGTTTAATTAACGAAACTCCCGTGGTTTGATAAATATTAACAATGCTTTCAGCAGGCATTCTCTCTCCTATCGAAGGGCTTTAGGAAGCCATTTCCCATCTGAACCTACACCTCTCAATACCGACTAAAGCACCCGTTACAGCCTCTCCCCCGTCCCCTCTCCGAAGGGAGAGGGGGGTAATAAGCGGGATTCCCCTTGGATTTGAGGAGAAGGAGTGAGGAAAAAACAGCCTGAAACACACCCGAAGCAGCCTCTCCCCGGCCCTCTCCGAAGGGAGAGGGAGAACAATTAGCGAGATTCCCCGTTGTATTTGAGGAGACATAACTTGGTGTTTGAGTGTTTTAATAGACTGGCTTTGAGATAAAAAGTAAACAAGTTGTTTGCTATAAAATACATGTTTACAAGTTAACAAGTAGATGGTTTGTATGCTATAAATACAGGTTGACGAGTTAACAAGCAGATGGATTGCGTGCTATAAAGACTTGTTTGCAGTTTGACAAGCAGATGGATTGCGTGCTATAGAAACTTGTTTGCAAGTTGGCAAGCAGGCGAAATACAAGCTATAAACACTTGTTTGCAGTTTAACATGTAGGCGAATTGCGGGCTATAGAATGCAAGTTTATAAGCCTAGGTGTAGAGCGGTTATATATTATAAGGTGTAATTTTGAGTTCCGAACGTTGCACTTTTGGGTTTAATTCTTCATCCCGTTATATTCCCAACACACTGCGTTTCGCATCCCACCAGGCACATCCCCTCCTTCGGAAGAGCTTGGGGAGGCTTCCCTTCATGGCTTAGTGAGCCACCCATATCCCACCGTATCCTCTCACATCCCCTCCTTCGGAGGGGCTTGGGGAGGCCGCTCTTTGTCAAATTCTTTCCTTCCTACTTTTCAATCTACGCCCTTTTGTGTTGTAAAAGACGCCCTTTTGCAATGTAAAAGGGCATCTTTTGATGTGTAAAAGGGCATGTTTTGCAATGCAAAAGGGCACCTTTTACGAGCCTCTTTGTAACCTATTGATTCCTTGATGGTTACAAAGGCGGTTTTTATTGATTATAGTTGGGAAAGGAAGAAAACAGGGTTTACAAAATGTAAGGATGTTTCATAGTACTTGTTTATCCATCGGGGGATGGTCAGCAGGGGGGCATTCAGCAGTGGCGGAAGGGGACGAATCGTTGTCAGTCTACACACACATCCCAGTCAGTATGCCCACACACGGCAAAGGATCCTACGGAGAAAGGCAACGGAAACAGTGCCTTATACCTTATTATATATAGCCTTTTCAGGCGCATTTTAGCGTCTATTGCCAAGACTATTGTATTGACTATCCTACGTTTTCTTGACTTCGCCTTCGCAAGATAGTACCTTTGCAATGTCAATAGGGAGGAAAGGGGAAACTAACGGATGCGACAATGGCAATCAGCCCCTGCCCTTTGATTGATTTGTAAACTAAACTTCATCACCATTATGCAACACATAAACTACGAAGAACAGCTCTCTGAACACTTCACAGTGGGTGAGATGCTACGGTCGGGGACTGCCATAAGACTACGGATAAAGAACCTTCCGGGGTGTGATCCCTGCCAGCCGGGACTGTCGGAACAGACCGTTATCGGCAACCTGCAAGCCCTTTGTACAAAGGTTTTGGAGCCTTTGCGACGACAAATTGGGAAGGTTATTGTGACGAGTGGCTATCGTTGTACGGCGCTGAACCGTGCTCTTGAAGGCTCGGAACAGTCGCAACACCTCTCGGGAGAGGCTGCTGACATCTACGTTTCGGGGCGACAGATGTGCCAGAAGTACGTCAATATTCTTCAACATACCGACTTCGACCAGATGATTCTCGAACCTCTCGACAGTCATTTGAAACGATGGATACACATCAGCCATCGACGAAACGGGGAGAATAGACACCAGATTATCGGTGATATATAATCATTGTGTTATATATATATGTATTCATTTCTTTATTTATTTACATTTTTAAATCTTTAATTTTATGTCAATCAATTATCGTTTGTACCAAGACAATCGTAAGAACAGTAAGAAAAAGGGGCATTGGTACGCCCGTACTGTAGTGACTAACTGCGTTGATATCAAGGCACTTGCAGCCCGCATCAGCAACAGCTGTACGGTGACTGAGCCTGACATCCTGGCTGTTATCTCGGCACTTGTGACCGAAATGAACTATGCGCTGACGCAGGGCAGCAAGGTGAAAGTCGACGGATTGGGAACTTTCCGTGTGGGAATCCATTCGCATGGGGTGGAGAAAGCCGATGACTTCAATGTTCAGAAGGATATCTTCAGTCCTCATGTGCTCTTCCTTCCAGCATCAATGAAGGTCGGAACGAACAAGCGTGTGGCAACGTTACTCAGCAATCTGAAGCTGCAGGAGGCGGAGAAATACGTCGGTGCACCGAAGAAAGGGAAGAAGAAGGCGGCTGAAGGGGGCGCAGAAGGTACTCCCGGTGCTGGCGGAAGTGAGACGCACAACCCTTAATCAGTTCTTTAATGTCTAACCGTCTGTCGTCATCTGCCCCTTAATGGTGGGCACATCTCATTGAAAATGAGGACTTTCACACAAACACACCACTCGCCTTTGGGGCGGATGGGACAGACATTAATCATGCTTTAAATTATGAAACAATCAACTTGGAAACTCATTCTGCAGATCGCTGTGACGGTTATCACTGCCATTGCAACCTCTCTGGGTGTCACTTCTTGTAGGTAGACACGAAGGGAAAGGCGCTCCCCCATTGGCTTGCGCACCGCACTTAACGCTCCAAAGGAGAATACACTGTGGCTCATGAGCACGCAGATGACACGGCAATCGTGATAAAAAAAACTCTAAAACAAAACCCGTCTTGGACTTAGACAGTCGTTAGTAATCTCTTATTAAAGATTAATTAGACTGCTATAGAGCATTGATTATCAACCGATTGCAAAGCCATCGCACGACAAATGAGTAGGTTTCAGCCGACTTCTAAGGAACATTCTTCCGACAATCAAGTAAGGTGTGTGCGACAAAAAGGGAGGGTCTTTCCCACCTATTGCGACAGATTGGGAGGTAGAGGGCGACAAATAGGGAGGTAAACTCGTGTTTTATTCGTTTTATTTTACAAAACATTCGTTTTCTCTTTGTCTTTCTCTCACTTCCCAATCTTTGTTTTCTGTATTACAATCTTTTGTGTATTTTATAACCATCTGTACCCTAATGGGTTATAAACCACCGCGACAAATTAGTAGTATTGTTTCCTTATAGCATCCCATCTATATGCGACAAATATGGAGTTTGCTGAAAATAACGAAACTTTACACTTTTTTGTCGCCATTTATATATATATATATTCCCATGTTTATAGGAATAAATGTTTTTCCTTTTGTCCCCCAAAAGATTCCGTACTGCCCATCTTAACCTCCCTTTTTCTTGTCATACACATTATAAATATGTATATTTGCATACAGAAATAAAAACCAACTGATCATGAAAAAAGGAACGCCTGAGTGACCTTTTGCTTGTTAACGTTCAACGAAGTATTGTTTCCGTCCGAAGAAAACAAATTATAATCTATGCTGATGCTGCCCTTTTAATGATACAGATTTTACCCTTTTAATGATGCTGACGCTGCCCTTTTAATATGGAGTAGGGACCCATCGCATCAAAGAAACAATGTGCAAGAATGCAGATAAGTTCCCTTCAGACTGTATTTTTGCCCTTAGAAAGGAGAGAATAGAGACTTTGCGGTAGAATAATTCGTCCACAAAGCTTCCATCTAACATTGCTCCCTACCAAAACATTTACCAAGAAAGGACTCTATATATTAGGAATAATCCTAAAAAGAAAGAATGCGATAGCTGTTACATTTGCAACTGGAGAGTGTATCAGAAACGTACGGAAGTTAAAACGGGAACTATGATATTGACACCAAGAAGGGAGACATCTCCTAACTTTCCTGTCACTTCTGTCACACATTATGGGGCTGTAAAGGTTTAGAATAGAGGGGATTAAGAGAAGTGTTAAAAGTGACAGCAAATGAAAATGAAACTATTTTAGGGAGTTATGGGTCTTCTGGAGGGGGGATTTTCTAGGGTTCCTAGGTTTCTTTTCTAGGACTCCTAGGTTTTATCCTAGGTACTCCTAGGAGTTTTATTCTAGGACTCCTAGGGGTTAATCTAGGCTTCCTAGATTTTAATTCTGTGGCTTCCTAGGTCTCTTCTAGCCCCCCTTAGGTTTTTAATTCCTCTGTGAGTACAGGGCACAAGGATTATCATTGTTTGCTCATATGGGGTTATATCCTTTCTTATGAGCAACCAGACAGGTCTTATGAGCCGACGGACAGGGACGAGAAAGCACTCAAGTGGTCAGTAGTTTAAAGCTTTTTGAATCCTAACAGTTCTGCTTTTTTTGATGGATGATTCCTAATTATTCAACGTCTAAATAGCTTGTTTTCAGTAAAAAGATGGCTAAATGATTTGGAATATATCGAAAATAATTCATAACTTTGCACTCGGAAAGTTGAAATAATTACAAGAAACATATTCTATACGTATCCTACTGATTATCAATAGTCAGTATCGAAGCGTCGAAAAGGACATATACGTAAAAATATTAATATATAAATACAAAAACATTATGAAAGAAAAGTTTATTTGCACCGTTTGCGGTTACATCTATGAAGGTACTGAAGCACCAGAGGAGTGCCCAATCTGTCATGCTAAAGCTAACAAGTTCAAGGTTTTCAAGAGTGTAGAACTGAAGGGTACTAAGACTGAAAAGAACCTCAAGAATGCTTTCGCTGGAGAGAGCCAGGCACACACAAAATACCTCTATTATGCTTCAAAAGCAAAGAAAGATGGTTATGAGCAGATTGCTGCTTTGTTTGAGGAGACTGCAATCAACGAGCGTGAGCACGCTAAGCTTTGGTTCAAGTTTTTGCACGATGGTGGTATTCCAACAACAACAGAGAACCTCGCTGACGCTGCAGCAGGTGAGAACTATGAGTGGACAGACATGTACGCTAAGATGGCTGAAGAGGCTCAGGAAGAAGGCTTCACAGGTATTGCTGCTAAGTTCCGCAAGGTTGGTCAGGTAGAGAAACACCACGAGGAGCGTTATCGCAAGCTGTTGAAGAACATCGACGACAAGGTTGTTTTCTCACGTGATGGTGATTCAATCTGGCAGTGTCGTAACTGTGGTCACATCGAGATCGGCAAGAATGCTCCTAAGATCTGCCCAACATGTAACCACCCAGAGAGCTTCTTCCAGCTCCAGGAGAACAACTTCTAAGGTTGTAAAAACATTATGAGACCGTTGACATGGGTGTTGGTTCCCATGCGATAGCTACAACAACGGATATAAGGTAAGTGCCGGAGGCGTCATGCTTCCGGCACTTTTTTTGTGTGGTTGGTGGTGGTGTGCTACTTGTTTACGTGTTCATCAAGACACAATACAAGCTGCAGTCTTGCCCTATTAAGAATTGTTTACCGCTAATAAACACGGAGTTCTAGCATGAGAAGACCGTATTATTCAGCCTCATCGGCAAACATTTACTGTCTTCCCAAGCTACTTTTGCATTCTACAGAAGAGCTTCTGACACCTGAAAACCGGCTGAGAAATCCAATCAATGACGGATAAAAGCATCACGAATGAGCCCTGTATCTCCCCCACCCCATTGTCTATTACCCGACAATAGGGAGCAGAATGATACAGGGCTCACGCTATATGATAAGTTGTTCTTACGCCTTCAGCTGTTCAGCCATGCTGGCTGCGGCACGCCGACCATCGCCCATTGCGAGGATAACGGTGGCACCACCACGTACGATATCACCTCCGGCGTATATCTCGGGACGTGAACTCTGCATGTTGTCATTGACAACAATGGTGTTCTTTCTGCCCAGTTCCAATCCTTCAACAGACTTAGGAACGAGCGGATTGGGCGATACTCCAACAGCAACGATGACCTGATCACAGTCCACGGTGATGGTCTTTCCCGTCTCAACAGGGCGTCTCCGACCGCTTGCGTCAGGTTCTCCGAGCTCCATTACATCCAATACTGCAGCACAGACGCGTCCGTTTTCATCCGCTTTATACTCCTTCGGATTGTGTAATGTGAGGAAGTTGATACCCTCTTCCTTGGCATGTTTCACCTCCTCAAGGCGTGCCGGCATCTCCGCTTCAGACCTTCTGTAGACCAGAGTGACGTCAGCGCCGAGTCGTTTTGCCGTACGACAAGAGTCCATTGCAGTGTTACCACCACCGATGACGAGCACCTTCTTACCTATTATAATAGGTGTATCCGTATCCGGATTGGCTGCATCCATGAGATTAACACGTGTAAGATACTCGTTACTTGACAGGATATTGATGGCGTTTTCGCCCGGAATACCCATGAAATTAGGCAATCCTGCACCCGAACCAACGAAGATTCCTTTGAAACCCTTTGCCTTCAGCTCATCGATAGAGATGGTTTTACCAATGATGGTATCAGTCTGGAAGTGTACACCAAGCCGACGAAGGTTATCTATTTCAACATCAACAATCTTGTTCGGGAGGCGGAATTCAGGGATACCATACTTCAGAACGCCACCTATCTCATGCAGTGCTTCGAAGACATACACCTCATATCCACGCTTCACCATGTCTCCTGCGAAGCTCAAACCAGATGGTCCTGAACCCACAACAGCCACCTTGATGCCATTGGATGGTGCTACTTCAGGCAGTGCAACCTGCCCACTCTCGCGCTCATAGTCGGCTGCGAAGCGTTCCAGATAGCCGATAGCGACAGCTGGCGACTTCATTTTAAGATGTATACAACGGCTCTCACACTGTTTCTCCTGTGGACAAACGCGTCCGCAAACGGCTGGTAGAGCTGATGTTTCCTTAAGAACGCGCGCTGCTTCCAGGAAGTTTCCACGTTCGATATTCTTGATAAACTTTGGTATTTGGATGTTTACCGGACAGCCTTCTACGCACGATGGCTTCTTACAGTCAAGACATCTCTTTGCCTCCTGCATAGCCATCTCGGGTGTCAAGCCGATGTTTACCTCCTCCAAACGGGTCTTGGCACGATATTCAGCATCCAGTTCTGGCATCTTAACACGTGGGATTGCCACTCTCTCCTTGGGCTTCAACGCCTCAGGTTCAGCCTCATTGACGGTAGCAGCAACACCTTCCGACGCCTTCTTATCAGCCCCCAGAGCACATTCCTCACCGTCTTTCTTCCCCTGATCGGCAGCAGTGTGTCCTGGCTCTGTAGCCCTGTTAGCCAGTGATTCCTCGTTCTTGAATGTCCCCATGCGCTTGAACATCTCATCCCAATCCACCAGATCACCGTTGAATTCAGGACCATCAATGCAGACGAAGCGCGTCTTTCCACCTATCGTCAGTCGACAAGCGCCGCACATTCCCGTACCATCCACCATGATGGTGTTCAATGATACATCATTAGGAATACCGTATTTCTTTGCCAGCAATGACGTGAATTTCATCATCACAGGAGGTCCGATAGCCAGCACTTTGTCCACATGTTCGCGCTGAATAACCTTCTCTACGCCCACCGTGACAACCCCTTTCTCGCCATATGAGCCATCATCGGTCATGATGATCACCTCATCCGAATACTCCTTCACGTCATCCACCATGATAACCAGCTCCTTCGTCCTACCCGCAAGGACGGATATCACTCTGTTGCCAGCCTTCTTCAGCGCCGTGAGGATAGGGAGAATGGCAGCAATACCGATACCACCACCGGCGCAGACCACCGTTCCGTAGTTCTCAATATGTGACGGAGTACCGAGCGGACCAACGATATCAGCCACCTCATCACCCACCTTCAGGTCGCAGAGCTTCGTTGATGAACGCCCCACCTCCTGTATAACCATTGTCAGTGTGCCCTTCTCCGGGTCAGCTTTAGCAATGGTATACGGCACACGTTCACTGTTTTTATCAACGCGTACGATGATGAAATTGCCTGCACGGCAGCTCCTTGCGATGAGAGGTGCTTCCACTTCAATGCAGAAAACCTTCTCCGAAAACTGTTTCTTGCTGATAATCTTGTTCATGATATACTGTTGTTTTTTATCCGACAGACCCCACGTCGTGCCCCTTTCGGTATGAGGAAAGATGGCGGAATACTGTCTTTGTGATATGTTAGTATGATGATTTGTTATTTGTTGAGCCCTTGTTCTAAGCTCTGTAGGTTTTCGTAGTAATAAACAGATGTGTAGAATCCACTTCGGGATTAGCAAATGAAAAGCCCTCTGTCCGTACCCCTCCACTTATCAGGAGAGGACGGCAGAGGGTTTTATTCTTAGTCCATCTTGTCGTCGAGCATCTCGAATCCGCAATAAGGAACAAGCACCTTCGGCACACGGATGCCCTCTGGCGTCTGGTTGTTCTCAATGATTGCGGCAACGATACGTGGCAAAGCAAGCGCCGAACCGTTAAGAGTATGGCAGAGTTCAATCTTCTTATCCTCTGCATGACGGTACCGACAGTGCAGACGATTCGCCTGATAGCTCTCGAAGTTTGAAACACTTGACACCTCCAACCAGCGTTCCTGGGCTGCACTCCACACCTCAAAGTCGTAGCAGATGGCTGATGTAAAGCTCATGTCACCACCACAAAGGCGCAGGATATGATAAGGCAATTCCAGCTTCTTCAGCAGTCCTTCAACATGGTTGAGCATCTCATCAAGTGAGGCATAGGAATGCTCTGGCTTGTCAATGCGTACGATCTCAACCTTATCAAACTGATGCAGACGATTCAATCCACGTACATCCTTACCGTAACTACCAGCCTCACGACGGAAACAAGCCGAATAAGCGCAACGCTTGATAGGCAGATCCTTCTCGTCAAGAATCTCATCCCGGAAGATATTCGTCACTGGAACCTCAGCCGTAGGGATAAGATAGAGGTCGTCAAGGTTGGCATGATACATCTGACCTTCCTTGTCTGGAAGCTGTCCAGTGCCCAGTCCTGAGTCCTGATTGACCACCAATGGTGGCTGCACCTCCAGATAACCGCTCTTGCGAGCCTCGTCAAGGAAGAATGCTTCCAGCGCTCTTTGGAAGCGAGCCATCTTACCAATATATAGCGGGAAGCCTGCTCCGGTGATCTTAACACCGAGGTCGAAGTCAACAAGATTGAACTTCTTCAGCAAGTCCCAGTGGCATTGTGCGTCAGCAGGGAGGTTCGGTTTCTCGCCACCTTCCTTCACAACGACATTGTCATTGGCGTCTTTTCCCTCCGGAACATCATCGTTCGGAACGTTAGGAATGGTCAGCAACACCTCCGTCATCTCCCTTTGCGCCGTCTCCATGATCTCATGTAGCGCCTTGTCAGCCGACTTCAGCTCAGCCACCTTCTCCTTTATATCGTTAGCTTCGTTGGTCTTTCCTTCTTTCATCAGCCCTCCTATCTGCTTCGAAAGTTGGTTCTGCTGCTGCTTGTTTGTATCAAGCTTCTGCTGAGTCTCACGACGCAGACGGTCATATTCCAGTACTTTCTCAACTGCCTCACGTGCCCCATTGAAGTGTTTCTTCTCCAATCCTTTGATTACACGTTCGGTCTCTTCACTGATGAGCTTTAATGTAAGCATAATAATTTCCTTTATAATTTTGATTCTGAGAGCAAAGTTACGAAAAAAATCGATAACACGATAAAATAGCAAAAGAAAACCGTTCTATGGAAAAATTATTATCTTTCCCGCCGTTTCTTCCCCCCCTGAAGGGCATAAAACCCAACAACTTGACGGCGTGACACATAACAAATCATCCATCATAAAACATACCCCGACACATAAACACGCCCGTAAGCCGTGCGCTTAGCAAACAATTCACATCTTAAAGAACATACGTTTACGAATTAATAAGCCGTTGGGCTGCATGCTAAATAAACAGGTTTTACGAGTTGAAAAACCGACAAACCAGGCATTCAGAACACAAGTTTATGAATTGAGAAACTGACGAACCAGGCATTACAGAACACAAGTTTATGAGTTGAAAAGCCGACAAACCAGGCATTCAGAACACAAGTTTACGAGTTGAAAAACCAACAAACCAGACATTACAGAACCCAAGTTTATGAATTGAATACCCCATTTCTCCTAACGACTTCTGTCCCTTCAACAACTCAAACAGCTCTAAAACCTTTACCCCTCAATAGGAAACACGTATCCCGCCAGGCACATCCCCTCCCCTGGAGGGACTTGGGGAGGCTTCCTCTCAGGACTTGTTCACCCTTCTCTATCCCACTGTTTCCTCTCACATCCCCTCCTTCGGAGGGGCTTGGGGAGGCTCCTTCTCTTTGGTTTTTGGGCTCGCTTCTTTGGTGTTTGTTTTTTGTTTTTTGTCAAATTCTTTCCTTCTCACTTTTCAATCTACGCCCTTTTGCCTTCTAAAAGACGCCCTTTTGCATCGTAAAAGGGCATCTTTTGCAGTGTAAAAGGGCATGTTTTACAACGCAAAAGGGCACCTTTTACAACCCCATTCATAACCCCTTGATAATCCAATGGTTACAAACCCGAAAATCAACCACTAACCACCCAGACAGGAACAAACAGAGATGAGATTATGTAAGGATAATTCATACTCTTCTCTCCATCCCTTCCCCTGTTCCTTTCCACTCCTCTCCCCTCTCCCTTTCCATCCCCTATCACCCCCTCTAACCACCAGAAACAGTAACTCACAAAGCCCCTAAAACAAAACGACTGCACACTCCGAAGAGCCTTATTATAGGTCCAGGAAACTCTATTTTCATAGCTTTTATAAGTTAACAGCCATTCCCTTGCAAATAAAAAAACGAAGGGTATCATGCTAATTTATATATTCCAATCAGCTAAATAGTTGATAATGTACCTCTTACGAGGGTGAATCAGTGCACAAAAATGATTATTTCCTCCTCTGAAAAGCAAATAATCGTTATTTTTTTAGGGATACATATTAAATTTAACAGACCAATTTTACATTTCGCAACACATCGAAACAGAAATCAAGAAGTAAGCGATAAGGAAAAGAAAAAAGTATATATAGAATAAAGAACGGTGCATATTTTTTTATTATCTTTGCAAAATAACAAACTGATACATTATGACGAGAACAAACAAAGTACTGCTAATCTATACTGGTGGAACCATAGGTATGGGTCATAATAAGGTGACAGGAGCACTGGAACCACTTGACTTTAACCACCTTGTTGACAATGTTCCTGAGTTCAGACTGATACCAACTGAAGTGGACACTTACCAGTTTGACCCTCCAATAGACTCTTCTGACATGACGCCACAACGGTGGGCACAGCTCGTGAACATCGTCTCTGAACGCTATGATGACTATGACGGATTCGTAATCCTGCATGGTACGGACACCATGGCATTCACTGCTTCGGCGCTATCGTTTATGTTTGAGAACCTCACCAAGCCTATTATCCTCACGGGATCACAGCTTCCCATCGGACAGTTGCGCACGGATGGGAAGGAAAACCTCATGACAAGCCTCGAACTTGCATCTGCTCATCATGCCGATGGGACGCCAATGGTGCCGGAGGTGTGCATCTATTTCAGTGGACATCTGCTGCGTGGCAACCGTTCAACGAAGCAGAATGCAGATGAATTCAATGCCTTCGACTCGTTCAACTATCCGCATCTCTGTGAGGCTGGAGTGAACTTTACCTTTGACGAACACCGTATTCTGAAGCCCGACTATACACGTCCGATGATTCCACATACGGATCTTAACGCGAATGTAGTTATCTTTTCGCTCTTCCCAGGCATTGAGGATGACATCGTGAAGCATGTCATTGACGCTCCGGAACTGCGTAGTATCGTCATGAGATCATACGGAAGTGGTAACGCACCACAGAAACCTTGGCTGATGAACATGCTCAAAGAGGCATCACGCAGGGGTATTGTCGTGGTGAATATCAGCCAATGTATCAGCGGACAGGTGGAGATGAGCCGTTACGATACGGGTTATCAGCTGAAGGATGCAGGTGTTATCAGTGGTTACGATAGCACGGTAGAGGCTGCTGTTACGAAGCTTATGTATCTTCAGGCACTCTATGATGACCCTGAAACCATACGCCAATACATGAAAAAAGCCATCGCTGGGGAGATAACTATCTCTGGGGAAAAATAAAAAGAAGCCTTAAAGGGATTGAAGAGAAGCCCTAAGGAAATTGGAAAAAAGCCTTAGGGAAATTGGAAAGAAACCCTAAAGGAAACAGTAAGAAGCCTTAGGGGAATTGAAAAAAAGCCTCAGGGAAGGATAAAAAGAGAAAAAGGAAAAAGGGTAAAGGGCTGTGCTTAGCGTCCAAGCCAACACCTTAAGAAACACAATCTGTTAACTTGTAAACCCATAAACACACCAAAAAAGACAGAAAAAACAAACGGGCACATCAGTAATACTGGTGCGCCCGTCTCAGTTATAGTGGCCATTTAGAGTCAAATAGTTTTTAATGTGTATCGGTTTTCACACAAGAAAAAAATAACTCACTGTACTATTAATACAACTATAGATATATTAATACGTACCCGAAAAGCATTAAAATCTTTTTTTTAACATTAATAAAACTTTTGTATCAATAATGGACAACTTCCTTATGGGTACTTTTCCCGTTCGTACTTTGTAGCATATGCCCTCTGCATACCTTATTTATTAAGGGGACGGAAGGGGCGTAGGAAGCAGACGGAAAGAGCAATAAACACGCTGAAGCAATAGGGTTTCGGCATTGTTCAATGGTATTACTGATCACAACCAAGCCACATGAAAAACAATTTCAGCACCGTCTGATGCACGATTCACCATCATCCGACACAGCATCAGGGGTTGTTTCGCAAGTGAAAGGATGGGATATAAGTAGCGAAGTGCTAATTTTTGACAAAAAAGATGGTGTTATTTAACACTCACCCCACCCGATTTTAACAAACAAATTGGATATCTTTGTTAAGTATACTATATTCTTTTAACAATCATGACAGTAAAATTTAACTTCGAAGCAACCACCTTTTAACAAATATGAGGGGTCGTTTTAACATGGAAACTACCCACTCTTCATAAACAAGGCTGTAGCGTTTGAAATGAAATTCAGCACACACTGACAAACGAAACCATGGGGCTGGACATGAGAACCATCTCCTCCTGATAAAGAAAACGGTAGGGATAAACAGGGAAGTCAGCACGCTCTCATAAACAATACAGTAAGGTTTAATATAAAAACCACGCTTTCTTGCTCAACAATACTGTAGGCTTTAATAGGAAAAGGCACGCTATCTAACTGATAAAACGGCTGGCTTTAATATGAAAAGCCACGCTATCTAACAAACTATACAGTGTGATTTAAGCAAGCTGGGGGTTGTATTTACAACATAAGACATGCTGCTTCAGCGGAAAGGATAGCATGACAGTGCAAGCCTGCTGCGCACCTTTACGATATGTCTGACGCTTCTTAAACGGTAAAAAAGAATGGAAGCCAGAGGTATAGTATATCCTCTGACTCCCATAACTATCGTTTTTCCGTGGTAATTCTTCTCCCTTCAACGATGAAAGGGCAAGGGGGAGAGCCACATTTTGAGAACTGAAGGGGGACCGTTTCCATATCCCCGTGCACTCTCCCTGATTACCTTTTATTTTGCATATACAGGACGAATGCTGTACATACTCCACTTAGGATTGTTTGTACTACGGCTTCCACTGACTGTTCCAGGGAAGAAACAACCGTTCGTCATATAGTAAGCTGAGAAGGCTGTTGCCAATCTGTAGTCGCATGACTTGCCGTCAGATGTCCAGTAAAGAGCCTGAGAACTTGGGCGCTGGAGGCGTGGTGCACCGTCATTATACTCGGTGTATGCACCTGCACATGGCAGGAATACGCCCTTGTCGATATCCTCTTTTGTGAAGTGCTTCATACGTGTACAGTTTGCTTTTCTGTAGTCTCCAACGTAGATAGCATTCGTTTGATTGGTTCTACCGATAACTCTTCCGTTCTTATCAAGTACCTTTCCCTTGAGATGCTCAGGTACTGTAGGATCGAAGAGCACACCTACTACAACGTTTCCATTGTCAACATAGTATCCCAGATACTCTCCTGTCTTAGCCATCAGCTTACGGAAATCGTTCGTTGTAGGCAACTTCCAATCACCCTTTGATGCATAATAAGCAAGGTCACCATAGCAGTTGTTCAGCTGCTGACCCTGGATATTACCCGTATAAGTTGAGTAATAACGCATTGCATCATGGCTATAGTTGTGCGCATAAGCGATGTTTCCCCAACGGAAGTGGTCGAAAGCAACACAATTGAACGCACGTGGGAGGAACTCTGGATAGAGATTGAATGGGTCATTGTTCGTATAGAAGTAGTCCCAAGCATTCTTTGCGAGGCGATAACCTTCTACCCAACCATTCTGATGTTCTGTTGGTTCGTACTGAAGATTGTACTTTCCCCACTTCACACCGTCTATTGGAATGAATGGATCAGGGTCTTTTACTGTGATGGTGTAAGGATAATACTTCGCTTTCTCGTAGTTATACTCCTGCTCCATAGTAGCATGGAATGTTATTCCACTCTTGGTCTGGATGATAAAGCTGGCTCTGAGATGCGCATCAGGTAGCAACGCAATGTCGAAATACTCAAGTGGCTTGTCTGCTGTAACAGTCATTTCACCCTTGTTTGTATAGGTAATCTGACCTGTTGAGAGGTTAAAGTCACCTTCTGTATAGATGTCCTTGATCGTTACCTGTGTCATATCCTTAACGGGTTTACCATTAAAGATAATGTTCAAGCGGATAAAGCAGTACTGCTTATCCATCAAAAAGTCTTCCCATGCACTGTGTCCGTCGGTCTGAATATTCTTCAGTTTACCCCACATATAGTCGAAGTACTTGAAGTTTGCTATCGTTCCGTTCTGATGTCCAGTAACTGGTTTACCATTAACGAGAATGGTGTTCTCTTTCAAACCAAGCGGAACAATACCCATAGGAGTCTCCTTCGTGTTATAACGGAACGGATAGAAGAGCGCCAATTCATCGCCTTCTTTCCAATGGATATCACCTTTGAACTTAGTATAAATACTGTCGTCTGTAGCAGTCAAATAGTCATAACCCTCTGGATTTGTAATGTTATAAGCTATGAGTCGGTCGCCAGCCGTCCACTTAGTACGACTTGAAATGTTCACGTCCGTACGTGTTTGTGGAGCTTCTTTAGGGGTAAGCGTAAACGCACGAGTAGATGATGTCTCTGGGTTTATCACCTGAGATTGTTCATTGTTCACCTCGGTTGAACATGCTGCCAAGCCGAGAACTGCCAGACTAATTAGGGCTGAGTAGATAGTCTTAATGGTCATGTTTTAGAATTTAATTAATTAAACATATAGTTAATTCTCTTCATTTTCGTTTTCATCTTGATCATACTCATAATCAAAAGGATTAGTCTTGGCGCCATGACCACCGCCACCACTGCCAGGATTTCCAGGGTTAAATCCACCACCATTGCCACCTGGGCTGCCAGCCAATAGTGCACACTCCGTCTCAACTTTCGTACATTCAATGTACGGTTTCAAATACTTTTTAATTTCCATTTGAGTAACTTTATGGTTTTAATCTTTTGAATTATATATCAATTGTATGGTAGAATGATTATCGTTACTTGTCACATGTCGGTCGTTATACGACTTTATTAGTGGTAAGTGGCATACAATAGGAGTTATTACCTCTCTTGTTTTGATCATTCCGTCACCTCGTTTCTTTCTTGCCTTGCCCCTTTTCATATTTTACAAGGGATGAGCTGGCATGGTGACTAAGACCAGTCGTCTTCGTTTCTTTGGGTTACATGAGTAATCACGGTGCAAAGTTAAGTAATAATTATACATGGTGTTTTAAATTTACTTATAAAATTTATTAATTAACATTGCACACAAAAGCGTATAAAAATGTAACAGTTTCATAAGTGTTACACAATTAAAACTTCATTAAAACTCATACCCGATGTATCGTGATTATGGGTAAACTGACAACCACGTGGGGTGCTTTCAGATCATAACAACTCATCTTCCATAGCTCAATCCTCTCTCTCCTCTCCAACCGAAGGGGGTATGGGAGTAATATTTTTTCCCTATTTTATTTTTTATTTCATTTGCTGTCACTTTTGCCTTTTCGGATAACTCTCTCACCAACAACCCTCTTCAGAACACAAAAAGGTGACAGGAGTGACAGGAAAAACAAAGAATAGGATTTTATTTGACAAGGCATTGCACTGGCAAGTGGACGAATTTAGAGTTGACAAGCAAATGAATTGCGTTCCATAAGATACAGATTTACGAATTGACAACTCAACGACTTGCACGCGACAGGACACAAGTTCTTGAGCTGACAAGTAACCAACTTGTGTTTCCTATGGACCGACTTGCGCGTTATAGGATGTATGTCATCAAATTGACAAGCAAATAAATTGCGCGTTATGAAATACAAGTCATCCATTTGACGACCGACCGACTTGCGAACCAAAAATTACAACTTTACGACTTAACACGTAACCAACCTGCACGTTCAATAGAACAAGTTATGTGTTATCGGATACAAATCGCCGAGTCAACAAGCAATCAACTTGCACGTTCATTAGAACAAGTTATATGCTATCGAATACAAATCGTCGAGTCAACAAGCAACCAACTTATGTGTTCAGTAGAACAAGTTATGTGTTATCGAATACAAATCGTCGAGTCAACAAGCAACCAATTTATGTGTTCAGTAGACCGACTTACCTGACACAGAACACAACTCATCAACTTAACAAGCAACCGAGCCATCTGTCAAATGCCATCGCCCTGCCCACTAACCTTCAAAGTTTCGAGCATTAAACATTGAACACCGATCCCGATTCATCGCCCTTTTCATTATCCCAACATCCAACATCAGATCCCCACCAGGCACATCCCACCGCCCAAAGAGGCAATCCCAGACCACCAACAGACTAACAAACCCACACTCTATCTGTACATCCCCACCGTCCAAAGAGCGTGTACAAGCCACCAACAATAGACTCCCAACCAACACCCAATCTGTACATCCCCTCCCTCGGAGGGGCTTGGGGAGGCTCTCCCCTTCATACTGTTTTGCTCCTATTATTTGTAAACTCTTTTCTTAACCCTACTTTTTTGTCGTTCAATTACGTAACATCTCCTGCACAAAACCCTCCCTTTTTGTCAACGCTTTAGTACTGTAAATACCGTAAAATACTAACTATCAGAAGTATATATACTATTATTTACAAAATAAAAACCTATTAAAAATCAGCGCATTTACGCCTATTCCACTTTAGATAACTAAAGATCACAGAGAGAAAAAGCGTAAAAAGTATACATTTTGTCTACTTTCTTCATCTAATAAGCTAACTCCTTCCCTATCCGTCGCACCTAAACTCCCAACATGTCGCACCATACCCCCTAACACTTACCAATCTGTCGCACCATACTTACCAATCTGTCGCACCATACTTACTAATATGTCGTCGCTAACTTCCCATTGTGTCGTTAGCCATCTGTGTAACTTTCTGAACTTAAAAGGGTTACATCCTCCTAAATAATATCTTATAAAGATATACTAATGATAATCTAATCTGAAGAAGAATTTTTGTGTTTTAAGAGAGAAGAGATTCTCTTCTGTGGGGGATGATGACTTTAACTAAGAGGTTTTGGGGCGACCCTCCCTATTTGTCGCAGTTGTCTTTTGCGCTTCGTTTTTCCGTACGTTGTCGCTCCCTCTACTATGGTGCTTATTGGTTTATGCGCCAGCGGGTTGCGCCATTGTCGATGATGGGCAGTACAATGAAAATCGTTTGACAGGCTGAGTGGGCTGCATCGGTAAAACGACTGACCGACTTGCGCCGTACGTTAGTCTTCTGATCGTCCACCAATTCACCTCTTTTTGGGGTCCTAATCTACGTCGTTTTGCAATTGAGTTTTTACTCCCTTTTTGTCGTTTTACTGTTTTTTACGCCCTGAATTTTACCTTTTATCCTCCGTTTTACATCCTTCAACGGTGACAAAAAGGGAACATATAGACTCGTAAATAGCCTTTTATGCTATAATTTAAGTACTTGATAATTCGAATGTTATATCTTTCTGATTGAATGAAAGATTAAATTGTAAACAAAACTTGTCACTTTTTTGTCGCCGTTCGCCTTTAATGCACTATGTAAATATACTGATTTTCAATCGTTTACCATCTTTCTATAATTATATAAAATCACTTCCCTATTTGTCGCACATCCCTTTTGCCCGAAACATGTTCCTATTTTGTCGCATAGTTTGCCCCACCCTATAATTCACTTTCCTAAAAAACACTCCCTTTTTGTCGCTTTTCTACTTTCTTATCCATCGAGTTTTTACTCCCAATATGTCGTCACACTGCTGTCCAGTAGCCGTCTTCTTTCTGCAAAAGAGCGGCGAAATTAGTAAAATACACCCTGATTTTATGGCTTTATATTTGGTGTTTTCTATTTCTTCAGCCTTACTTTTGGGGCTTGATTCTCATACGCGTTGTGTGAAATTGGCTCTTAATTCGGAAACTACATATTGATTTTTTTGCAGCAAATTCTTATTATTTCATCCTCTTTTTTCCCGATAATCTATCTCGATCAATCCTATTTATGCGTTTAAAATTACCCGTCTTACAAGTAAAATCACATTCATTTCTGACACTAAAAGTTGATTTTCAATCCTCCATTTCTCATTGTTTTATCTCTTATTTCTCCCAATATTTTATTAGTATCAGCCTTATTTTTGATTCTAAAATCGCATGAATTACATGCAAAATAACCTTCATTTCAGCCGCTAAAAATTAAATTTTAACCCCGTATTTCTCCTTATTTTATACTTTATTTCTCGCAATATGTTATCGAGATTAGCCCTATTTTTGTGTCTAAATTCACCCGACTTGCGAACAAATAAGCCTTTATTTCTGACATTACAAAATTGAATTTTAACCTCCATTTCCTCTTATTTTATACTTTACTTCTCGCAATATTTTATCAAGAACTGCCCTATTTATGGTTCTTAGTTCATACGAATTACATGCAAAATAACCTTTATTTCAGATGGAAAATACAGTCTTCCAAACCTCCATTTCTCCTTGTTTTCTTTTCCCAAGACTATTCACGACACCCCGCCAGGTACATCCCCTCCTTCGGAGGGGCTTGGGGAGGCACCACCTCCTCTCACCTTTTTTTGTTTCGGAGGGGCTTGGGGAGGCCACTCTTCGGGCTTGGGCCGTTCCTTCTGAACAATCTTTACATTTCATCCCCCTTATTTTCTATTCTTCCTCCCCCACCCTTCTTTTTCTCTCTTTGTAACCCTTAGATTCTCAATGAGTTACAGTTGGTGTTGTAAAAGGGCATGTTTTGCATTGCAAAAGGGCGTCTTTTACATCTCAAAAGGGCATCTTTTACCGTGCAAAAGGTGCTCTTTTACAACCCAAAAGGGCGTCTATTGAAAACCAATCATGAAAAATCTTGTCAGTAACATTCTCTCCCCACTGTCCAAAACGTACTCAAAAGCATTCCAACCGCTTATCCTCCCCTACTCATAGCAGTCCACAACACCAACTTCCCGCCTTCATCTTGCAGTAGTAAATTTGTCCTTTCTTTTTCTCATTTCGATCCATATACAGTATCATCTCTGTGTTACCATGTCCGCTCTGAAATAGGATTGGGCGTTAGATACAATGATTACAGAGGTGATTTGTATAAGGATAAGGCAGTATTCTTTGTCTCTTATGCCGTAGTATTGCGATAATTCACGCTTATTTCATCATGGGGCTGAACTTATTTACGGTTTAGCTTTTTTTTATGGTAAAGTTTTTGCACAGTACAAGCTCATCCTTCTTCCTTTTTCAATAGGGAACTTACAGGTATTTCAACAGTAAATCATCGTCCCCAACCCCATCCCGCCAGGCACATCCCCTCCTCCGGATGAGCTTGGGGAGGCTCTCTCCCCCTTTCCTTTATTCCTTTTCACTACTATCCAAAACGGCAACTTCATCACTCTTTGTCATCCATTTCACTGAAATATCCCCTTCAACAAGTGAAAAACATCGCTTCCTCCAGTACTCATCATCAGCAAACCACGACTCCCAACCCTACTCCGCCAGGTACATCCCCTCCTTCGGAGGGGCTTGGGGAGGCCCCAGCCCCCTTTCCTTTATTCCTCTCCACTACTATATAAAACGGCAACTTCCTCACTCTTTGTCATCCATTTCACTGAAATATCCCCTTCAACAAGTGAAAAACATC
>ERZ1674055.1-NODE-1-length-180207-cov-23.649868_pt1 | contig 180207 bp, 149 predicted proteins | sample MGYA00581121_ERZ1674055 | MGnify/ENA primary metagenome ERZ1674055 (study PRJEB41354, sample SAMEA4873334) | human saliva metagenome | biome: human-associated habitat [ENVO:00009003]; feature: mouth environment [ENVO:08000002]; material: saliva material... | reverse complement strand
ATCTGAAGGATGAGTTCTTTCGTGGCCAGGACTGGCCAACCTTCGAGAGTTTCAAGGTCGATCTTGATGCCTATATCACGCACTGGAATACAACAAGACGCCAGGAAAAGCTTAAGGGCCTGACCCCGGTTGAGTACCGGGTTCAGGCCCTGCAGGAAGCTGCATAGCGGCTACTATTTATAGCGTCCAAGTTTCGGGGCGCAGTTCATCTCCGGCGCGGGGGCTTTTCGTATAAGGCTGTTGCGTGGCGCTACCTGGAGGTGTGCTACTTGGAGGTGCGCGGCTTGGCGAAGCGGCGCTCACCCAGGTAGCCGAGCAGGCTACCGAACGCGGTCCACTGCAGGGCAGCTAGAAGCAGGGTGGGCGGGTCGGTCACCTCAAAGGAATTGGGTATGACTCGGAACCACAGCAGCGGCAGGTAAATCAGAAAAAGAATGGGGGAAGCCCACACAAAGAACGGGACGGAGCGCTTGGCCATAGTGACCTCCTCGTGACGTGTTATGGCCTGGATAAGGGGAAACCCCTGTTAGCACATCATAACCCGGAACCGTTCTCAATTGCTAGGGGTGTACCCGGGTGATTAGAGGTAGCGCTCCAGGCTGCTTTCCGCCATGCGGGTCAGCTGCTCGCGCACCGTGCGGGCGCGCGCCTCGCCCACGCCGTCCACGGCTCGCAAATCCTCAAGGGAGGCCGCCATGAGGGCCTGAAGGCTTCCGAAGCGCTCCACGAGGCGTTCGGCAATCGCGTTCGGAATGCTCGGAATACCGTCCAGCAGACGGAAGCCGCGCGGCTGCAGGGGAGTCTCCAAATCGGGGTTCTCGCCAAAGCCGACGGTGCGGGCAATCGCGCGCAAATCGACGATGCCCATACCGTCTAGGTTCTGGAGCGCCTGCACGCCGGCGGCGATCAGCTCGTCATTCGCCTCGGGCAGGTAGTCACGCAGAATCAGGTCGCTCGCGGTCATCTCGGGCGCGCGCAGCTCCTCCAGCTGCAGGGCAATCAGGCGGCCGTGCACGCCGAGCTCCAGCACGTAGTGGCTGACCTCGCGGATAATGCGGTTCACCATCTCCATGCGCTGAAGGGTCATCGCCACATCCGCCAGGGAAACGTTCGACTCAATCTCCAGGGCCGAGAGCGAGGAAAGCACAGAGCGCAGGCGCTTCTTATAGCTTTCAAGGGTCTGAATCGCCTGGTTCGCGCGGGCCATCAGATACTGGCTGTCCTCAACCATGTAGCGGGTGCCGTCAACGTACACCGAAATGACGGACATTGAGGCGCTCACCGAAATCACCGGGAAACCGGTCTGAATCGCGGTGCGCTCGGCGGTGCGGTGGCGGGTGCCGGACTCGTTTGTCTCAATGGAGGCGTCCGGCATGAGCTGTACGCCAGCGTGCAGCAGGCGGGTGGCGTCGCGGTCGCAGATGATGGCGCCATCCATCTTGGCCAGCTCGCGCAGGCGGGTTGCCGAGAACTCGGTGTCGATGTTGAAACCGCCCGAAGACAGGGAGGATACGGTGCGGTCGGATCCGAGTACGATGAGTGCGCCCGTACGGCCACGCATGATGCGTTCCAGGCCCTCGCGAAGCTCGGTGCCGGGGGCGATTCGGGCGATAGTTTTCAGCAAAAGGTCACTATAATTCATCTGCACGAAGACCATTGTACCCATAATCGCACCTAAAGGGCGATGTCAGGGGCGAAACGGCGGGCTAAAGTGCCTTAAAAACGAATAGATATTCTTGATTTTAAACGATGTTGAAATGTTGTTCCCCGGGAGGCACTTGCGGCGGCCCCGGATGGTTTTACGGGTGCGGGCCGCCCCGCTGTACGCCCGTCGCGAGAGATGACCTTCGCCCCGGTAAGAAAGCGGGCCCGCCCCTACAATAGAGCCATGAGCGCCCGCACCAAGACCACCAAAACCGCCCCCGCCTACCGCTGCACCGAATGTGGCTGGACCACCGCCAAGTGGGTGGGCCGCTGCGGCGAGTGTCAGACCTGGGGCACCGTCGAAGAAGCCGCCGGGGGAACCCGCGCGCGCACCCGCGCCGCATCCAGCGTGCAGAAACCCGCCCAGCCCATCGCCGAGGTCGACTCGCGTGTGGCCGCCTACATGAGCACCGGAAACCCCGAATTTGACCGCGTACTCGGCGGCGGACTCGTGCCCGGCGCGGTCATCCTCATGGCGGGCGAACCCGGCGTGGGCAAGTCCACCCTACTGCTGGACGTTGCCGCCACCTTCGCGCGCGGCACCGCCGGGATTGCGGGGCAGAAGGGCGCGCAGAACCGTACGAACACCCCAGCGCAAAACACCTCTGCGCAGAACACCCAGCCGCCGCGCCCGGTCCTGTACATCACCGGCGAGGAATCCGCCGCGCAGGTCAAGCTTCGCGCCGACCGCATCGGTGCCATCGCGGAAACCCTCTACCTGACCAGCGAAACCGACCTCGGTACCGCCCTGGCTCACATCGAGCAGATTGACCCGGCGCTGCTGGTCATCGACTCCGTGCAGACCCTCGCCTCCGCAGAGGTTGAGGGTAGCGCCGGCGGTGTCACCCAGGTGCGCGAGGTCGCCGCCTCCGTGATTGCAGCCGCGAAGGAACGCAATATGTGCACCCTGCTCGTGGGTCACGTGACCAAGGAGGGCACCATCGCGGGCCCGCGCCTGCTCGAGCACCTGGTGGACGTGGTCTGCCAGTTCGAGGGCGATAAGCATTCGAATATCCGCATGCTGCGCGCGATTAAGAACCGCTTCGGCCCCACCGACGAGGTGGGCTGCTTCGACATGCACGAGGACGGCATCGCGCCCGTGCTGGACCCCTCCGGCATGTTCGTCTCCAGCACCCCGCACCCGGTGGCGGGTACCTGCGTGACCGTCACGATGGAGGGCCGCCGACCCCTGCTCGCGGAGGTACAGGCACTGCTGGATCAGGCGGTGGCACCCGCCCCGCGCCGTACCGTCTCGGGCCTGGACTCGGCGCGTATTCAGATGCTGTTGGCGGTGCTGCAGCGCCGCGCCGGGCTGAACGTGGGCAAGCTCGACTGCTACGTATCCACGGTTGGTGGCGCAAAAATTGCCGAGCCCGCCGCCGACCTGGCGTGCGTCATGGCGCTTGCCTCGGCGGCGCAAAATAAGCCGCTACCGCGCAAACTCGCGGTCTTCGGCGAGGTCGGCCTGGCCGGTGAAGTGCGCGCCGTGCCGGGCATCCGTCAGCGCATCGCGGAGGTGGGCCGCCTGGGCTTCACACACGTGCTGGTGCCCGCCTCCCCGACCGGCGTGGGGGACGTACCCGAGGGCGTGACCGTGCGTGAGGTGACCACCCTGGGCGAGGCGCTGGCACTACTCTTCCCGCAGAAGTAGCCGCCCGCGCATCAACAGCATAGAGATAGCGGAGGAGGGGGCTCCCGGCTGACGTGAAGGTCGCCGGGAGCCCCCTCCTCTATGCTTTGCGGCTGGTCCGCCGACCCCGTTAGTCCCGGCGAACCTGCGAGGGACGGTCGGTGCGCGGCTGGGAGGCGTTCTCCTCCTCGTTCTCGAACAGCATGATGTTGATCGAACGGGTGTGTAGCTGATCGGGCTGTCGCTGGATATTCTCCGAAGCGTTCTCCGGAACGGTACCCGTCACGGTGGCGGCGCCCATTTCGGCGGCGCGCGCCTCCATCTCTTCAGAGCTCACGTGCAGGTCAATCACCGGCAGGGAGGAGGTGCTCGGGGCGTGCTGCGTAATGGCCTCGCCCAGGGGCATTAGCTTGTCCAGAGCCTCCTTGTGGCTCATGCCGGTGGCCTCCATGAAGTCCACCACGATGAGGCGCAGCATCAGCACCAGCGACTCGCCCTCGAAGGATGCCACACCCATGTAGTGCGGGTTGAGGGTTCCGGCCAGGCGCACCATGCGGTCCTGCGCCTTCTTCATGTAGTGCTCGCGCTCTTCCTTCTTCGGCGCAGACATGCCCAGGCCGATGCTTTGGGAGGCCAGCGACAGCTCGTCCAGGGCCTTACTCAGCGAAACCAGCGCGGCCGAACGCAGCTGCACGTGGCGGATAGTTGAGGCCATGCGACGGTTGAGCACGCGGTCATTACGAATGGCCAGATCCACCGCGGCGAGGGTCTTCGCCAGGCGTTCCAGCTCCTCGCGGTTCTTACGGCTCTTCCACGACAGGTCGTTCATGCCCTGCGCGGTAATCAGGTCGCCTCGGCACGCATCATACAGCGGCTGCAGAGCGCGGGCATCAAGCAGGCTCTGGTACGCCTTGTTGTAGTCGTAGTAGCGGATTGCCTCGGAGGAGAGCTGGAAAACCTTCGCGAAGGCATCCATGAGGGCGATGGCGCGGGCGCGCGGGTTCTTACGCGGGTCGCGCGGCATCAGGTACATGGCGAGGAACGCGAAAGCGCCACCGACAATGCCGTCGAAACTGCGGGTGAACGCATCGTCAGGTACGGGCAGTAGCAACGTGAAACAGGCCTGGAAGCTGAGCTGAATCGTAAAAATAATGCCCTTATCAATAAATCGGGCAACAATCACGGTCAAGAAAAGCACCACTGCCGCCTGCCAGGTACCGTGACCGAGCAGAATCAGCAGAAGGTCGCCAATGAGAATGCCGAGGGTCACGCCGAAGGAGACCTCAAGGATTCGGCGGGCATGCTTAGCGCCGCTCACATAGCCCAGGGATACGAGGGCAGCGACCGGCGCGAAAATGGGCTCGTGGTGGCCCAGGACGCGCTCAGCGAAAAGCCAAGCGCCCATAGACGCCGCAACAATCTGCACAGACTGAAAGAAGTCTGCTCGGACTCGGTGAAGACCCTCACGGACGAACTGTCGGGTGTTCTGTTCAGTAGTGCGTAGAATGTCTGCGAATTGTGCCATGGGAACCATCATACCGTCGAGTCGAGCGGGGCGAGGGGAGGCCGGGTCTCACGGTTCTGTGACGTGCGACCTGCACCCCCGGCCAGGTCGGGAGCTCCCCCAGGGGTTTGCTGATGCCCCGGAAGAGCGCCCGAGGAGGGGAGGAGCGCCGCGGCTTACCCGCGGATGCGGCGGGCCACCCGGCGCAGAAAGCCGGTGCGGTTCTCGGGCTCCGGCGGCTCGGGGTTACGCTCGTCCCGGGCTTCCCCTCGAGGTTCGTTGTCGCCGGGGCCGGTCGCCTCGCGGGGCTCTTCCCGCTCGGCCAGCAGGCGCTCGAGCTCGGTGCGGTGCACGGCATCCCAGGAGTGCGCGCGGTCGGACATGGCCCACTCGAATCCGGCCGTCAGGCTCGTGGCCGTGAAGAGATCGCGGGCGGCGCGCACCGTGGCGGCCAGCGGCTCGGGGAGTGCCGGGACCTGCTCCACGGTGGGGAAGGGTGCGGGGGCTTCTGTTTTTCCGGGCTTCTCTTCACCGTGCGCAAGAATCTGCGTCAGCAGGTAGGCACGTTCGGCTTGTAGCGCCTCCAGCAGTTCGGCGCGGCGCGCATCCGATGCCACCGCCGCATGTCGCAGGGCGGTGGCGACCATCAGCTCGGGAACACCGCCGGCAAGCATACCCAACGGCAGGGTGAACTCGCCCAGCCCGTACTGGCTCAGCGCGCCGCCCACCCGCATCTGCGTGAACGCATCGGGAATCAGCGCGAGCACCGGAATACCGGCCGCGGCCGAGAAGACCGCCGGGTGGTAGCGGCTGGTCAGCGTGAACGCCGCCGCACGGTGCACTGCGACGCTCTGGTCGGCGTGCAGAATCGGTAGCAGGGTCGCCGGGGTGGAGGGGCTGAGCCGCTCGGCGATGCGCTGGTGCGCCTGAATATCGCCGCTGGTCGGGTCCTGCGGGTCACCGTAGTGGCTCAGAAACACGGGCGCGTAGCCGTGCTCGCGCCACATGCTGTCGAGTAGGCGTGCAATCTGCTGAGCCTGCTGGTCGGTACATTCGTTGACGGTCACGCAGACGTAGTGCTCTGGCAGCTCGTTAAGTGCCTGACTTGCTGAAATACCCTCCGCATAGTGCAGGGTGCGTGCCGGGTAAACCGTCGGGTAGTCGGTAGCGTCATCCACGCTCAGGCGCGCGTCAATATCCCGTTCGCGGCACCAGGCGAGTGAGGAGCTTTCGCGTACCGTCACCGAACGGGCGGTGCGGAGCATGCGCTCCAGAACCTGCGCATCCTCGGGGTTGAGGACCGGGCCCAAGGACTGGCCGGTCACGAATAGGGGAACACCGGCGTACTCGGCGACGAGAGCCACCGAGGCACGCTCGTAGAGGAGCCAGCCGAAGCGGGAGTTGAGGTTGCCGCCGCCCGAGATGACGACCGCGTCCATGGCGGCGATGGAGTCCGCGAAGCCCACCATGCGTTCGACGGTCTGCTCCAGCGGATGCAACACCTCGGGCAGCGCCTGCACCTGCGGTAGTGCCAGCAACTCGGCGATGGAGGGCCGCTCCCGGTCGGCGTGCAGCTCAGTCAGGACGCACTCGAGCGCCGCGAGGGTCAGCTCGCGCTCGGCCGGCGCCCAGGGGAAGAGGAAAAACGGCAGGTAGGAGTAGCCATCGCCCTCTGCGCCGCGGGGCGCGTTGAGGTACCGCGCCGAGTGTCGCTCGTCGCGGGTCATGAGGGTGACCTCCGCGCCGCCTTCGGCAAGTGCCCGAGCGCTCGCAATGGTCATCGCCTCGTCGCCCACGTGGTAGGTGTGCTGGCCGATATCGCCGACCACGAGCACGCGCGGCGCGCGGGAATGAGTAGAATGAGCGTTCTCCGTCATGGGTTAGCGGCCCTCCCCGTGAGGCGTTGCGGAACGCATGCGCCGCGCGAGGGAGCGGGCCGCGGAACTCAGAGTGCGCAGGGCGCCGCGTCCCCGCGACCGGTCGGCAGCGAATCGGGCCTCCAGCTCGCGCTGGCGCGCATCCATAGCGGCCTGACGAGCCTCAATGCGCTCTAGCCGCTCCCCGAGGGAACGCAGAAGATCCAGGGATTCGCGGGTCAGGTCGTGCCCGTCAATCACGCGACGTTCCAGATCGGCCATCAGGTGCGCCTGATAGAGGTACGGGCCTGGGCGCCCGCCGGACTGCAGGTCGTCGCGAATCGCGCGGGCGCGCACGCTTGCATCAAAACGGGCGTGCTCGGCCTGGCGCTGCACGCTATTGGCATCCGCGCCGTCGGCCTCCGGGCGTAGCGACCAGTAGGCGAGGGGTTCGTCCACGAGTAGCACCTCGGTCACGGCGGCGGCACGCAGGTTGAACTCCCAATCGCCGACCACGGGCAGGGACTCGTCGTAGAAACCGACCAGCTCGTGCAGGCGGCGACGGTAGAGGATGCCAATGGGTACCGCGCGGTTGGTGCGGTAGAGGAACTGCAGCCCGAATCCGGGCAGGCCGTCGTGGAAGATGCGCTCCTCGTACACCTCGAACTCGCCCTCGGGGGTTTCGCGTTCATAGCGTTCCACCACGCGGGTCGAGCAGATGAGTGCTTCGCTTGCGCGCAGGGCCCCGACGGTGCGCTCCAGGAACTCGGGGGCCCACAGGTCGTCATCGTCGTGGATGGCCACAAATTCGCTGTCGGTGGCCGCCAATCCGGCGTTCGAGGCCGCCTCCATATTCCCGCCGCTGGTGGTGAGTAGCATGAGTCGCGGCGCATCGCCCTCCAGCAGGTGCGCGAGGGGCGAAGCCTGCAGAATGGCGCGGGTGGCAGACTCGTCCCCGCCGTCGTTGATGACGCAGACCGTGTAGTCGGTGAAGGTCTGCTCGGCGATATTGGCCAGGGCGCGGCGCAGGAAACGGGGGCGGTCCTTCGTGCGGACCAGAACAGCTACGGTGGGGGAGGGCATAGTCACTTATCGATTGGGGGAGGCCGTGTGAAGGCTCGTGAACTCACACCATTATGAAGGGCGTTAGCTCCCGCGCTCAACCCGCGCCGATCATAGATGAGAAAGGGAATCAAGGGGGGTCTACGGCGGCCCCGCGAAGCCTCAGAGAAGCGCCTGAACCGCCATCATGACCGCCACACCGACAATAAAACACGCCGGAATGGTCACAATCCACACCAGCAGAATCTGAAGCACAATGCGGGGCTTCAACGCGTTGAAACGCTGGTTAACACCCGCACCCAGGGTCGATGCGGTCGCCAGGTGCGACGAAGAGAAGGGAACCTGCAGCAAAAAGTACCCAAGAATCTGCACGGCGGCGGTGGTTCCCTGCGCGACGGCGCCGCGGAGGGGATCGATGCGCACCATCTTGTACGCGAAGGTGTAGCCGATGCGCCGCCCGCCGCTGAGCGTTCCCAGGCCCAGGGTCAGGGCGATGAAGAGCGTGCCGAGGAGCATCCCTGCGGTGTCCAGACGGTACGTTCCGCCGGAGCCCGAATGGTCGCCGAGCAGGGGAACCATGAGCGACCACAGGAGCAGGTACAGATAGCCTGTCTGCACCCCGTGCAATAGCGAAATCGCGGAGGAGGACACCGCAAGCACCTCGCGGGAGCGCTGGTTGACCATGCGCGGGTTGTGCCCCACCACGAGCCGGTAGAAGGGAATCACCATGACCCAGGAGAGAACAAAAATCAGCGGAGGCAGGTAGAGCAGGGGCCAGAGGGTCGCCTCGAAGATGTGCGGCAGAAACGAGCTGAGGTGCAGTTCCTGGCTGCCCTGCGTGCTGAATCGGGCCCACCAGCTGACCCCGGCCAGCGCGCCGATGAGCGCGTGGGTCGAGGAAGAGGGCAGGCGGAGCGCCCAGGTCAGCATGCCCCAGATGGAGCAGACGAGCAGCGCGGCGAGGATGCCGCTCAGGCCGGTCTCGCCCTCGGGGGCGCTCACCCAGGTGGCCGAGTATTCGCCCAACAGCAGGAAGGCACTCACGACGCCGAGGACGTTGAAGAGCGCCGCCAGGTAGAGGGCCGAGCGCTCGCCAAGGGCGCGAGTGCGCACGGGCACGGCGACCGTGTTGGAGGCGTCGTGCATGCCGGTCACGTAGACGGCCGCGCCGAACGCGCAGAGGGCGAAGGGAATCAGGAGCATTAGGACTCCTGCACGATGATGCGGCCAATCTCGGTGGAGACATCGCGCATCGCGTTGGAGGCGGCGGTCAGCTGGGCCAGGAAGGTCACGTAGCGGCGGTAGCGTTCGTGGGTGTAGCGGGTGGAGATGTGGGCTTCGTACTCTTCGGCGGTGCGCAGGGCCTGCCGCGAGATGCGGAGCATGTCCATCCAGTAGTTGTCGAGGCCGCGGATATCGGCGAGCTTGGGGATGACGGCCGCGGTGAGTACGGCCTGCCGCTGGATGATATCCAGGATTGAGGTGATGTGCGTGGCAAAGCCGTCAATGCTGTGCAGGGACAGCACGTGCGCGGCGCTCGTGAGCTTTTCAACAGCGGTGGTGAGCTTACGGGCCAGGGTGTAGATATCCTCGCGCGGAATCGGCGGGGAGAAGGAGCTGCGCACCTCGGTGAGGGTGCGGTAGAGCAGGTCGGTGGAGTCGGCCTCGTGCGCGAGCATGCGCTCGAAGAGGGCGGGGTATTCGGCGACGGGGGAACCCACCATTTCGGAGAGGAGCGCCGCGGCCTCGCCGACCTGGGCCGAGATTTCGGCGAGGGAGACGAGGGATTCGTTCGCGTGGGGGAAGAGGCGGTGCAGCATAGTTCCCAGTCTAGCGAGTGGTCGGGGCTGAGGAGTATTTTGGACGCGGCCCGTGCCCGGAACCTATACCCGGAATCCGTGCCTAGAACCTGTACCCGGGGCCCATCCGCAATAATGTATTCTCAATTTCGCATATACGGGGTTTGTGGCACGACGTGAAGAGATGCGCTGAAACCGAGAGCCAGAACCGGGCGCTGGAACTGGGGTCGAGAGCCCGGACCGGCCCAGACTGAACCGGGCTATCTCGGGCTGATCCGGGCCGGGATGCGGACCAGCCCAGACCGGGATGCAGACCATAAGGTACAGGCCGACAACATAAAACGGTGGGGGTCGATTTCTCGACCCCCACCGGAACGTTTAGGGATGTCGGGTTGGGAGCGCCTCTCGGCGGAAGGCCGCTCGAAGCGGCTAAAGATTTGGAGCCCGGGGCTACCTATTAGCAACCCGACATCTTGTAATTATTATCTACCCGCGCCCCGCAAAGAGTCAATCGAAAACGCCCGTTTCACGCCCTTAGCGTGCAAAGTGGAATCTGTGCCAATTCACGAAACCAGCCCGGATATTGAAGCACCGGCCCTTCCCTAAACCATAGAATCTGACGAGGGTGTTGCGCGTTTCAACGAAGCGCCTTATCGGGCCCCTATCGACAGGGATTGAGCGCGGCGCGAACAGCGGCAGCCGGCAAATCGAGGAACCCAGCAGAGTGGGGCACCCGGCCTCTACGCGATTTCCTCCGGGTCTCGTCGAGAAGCCTCCGCGGCGCGCCACTGGGCGGCCACCGCCTCCAAGTCCTGCGCGTCCTGCTCGAGCTGCGCCGCCTGCCGCGGCATGCGCAGGTGACGCTCGACCGCCTCACGCTTAATCTCGTGGCTTGTCGCCACCGGAGCCATCGGCGCCGGATTACGCGAGTACCGCGCGAAATCCACGCGAATCCCCAGAGCCACAACGCGAGCGAAGGCCGCGCACCGCTCCATCGCCATATCCAGGTCCCCCGTGTACAGGCCGGCCAGGATCTCGTCAATCGTACGCACAACCTCCTCGGCGCCCGGCGGATCCGGCACCCCCGCCACCACGTGCGAGCGGTAGTCCTCCGCCATGCCCAGCTCAAAGGCGCGGCTCACCCCGCGCGGGGAGCGGTGCACCGTGTCCCGCAGCCGATACATGCGCCAGAGCGCGCCCGGCAGGGAGTGCGCGCTCGCGTGCGACCATAGTTCGGCAAGCATTTCGATGCCGTAGTCGTCGGTGAAGCTGACGAGCCGCTCGGTCAGCTCTCGATCCCGGCCGCGCCCGCGCGTCAGCAGGATGCGGGCCGAGGCGTGAGCCGCCTCCTCACGGGCGGCGGGATCCATGCCGCCCTCGTGCCGTTCGAACTTCTCGGAGGTAAAGAGGACGGGTCGGTGATGCGTGCGGCGGCGGGAGCGTCCGCCGGTGGAAGATGCGGATGTAGACATAGGATTACCCAGTGTACTCCTGCCGTGACCCCGCGCATTTTCGCCCGCCGTGCCGCGCCCCGCACCGTTCCGGAGGCGAGAGCCGTTAGTGTATAGTAGTTTTTATCTGCAGGCTGTATAGCTATGCGGAAAGAGCGCCTTTAGCTCAGTCGGTAGAGCTACGGACTTTTAATCCGCAGGTCGTGGGTTCGAGCCCCACAGGGCGCACCGAACGACCCGTCGCCTCCCGCTCAGCGGGGGTCGGCGGGTTTTTGCGTCGTTATTGGTTCTGTTGCTCAAGAGATGAGGAGACCCCGTGAGCGTCACCATTAAGAACCCCGAAGAAATCACGATTCTGGCCACCGGCGGCACGATCGACAAGTTTTACTCTGTCGCCGGCACCATGGATATCGGTGAGCCCGCCGCCAAGGACCTGCTCGACCGCGTCATTACCGACGTGCGCTTCGACATCCGCCCGCTCATCGGCAAGGACAGCCTGGATATGACCGACGAGGACCGCGCCGAGCTGACCGAGGCCCTGGACGCCGTCACCAACACCCAGGTGCTCATCACCCACGGCACCGATACCATGCCCGAAACCGCCCGCTACCTGCTCGAGCACGCGAAGCTGGGTGAGAAGGTCGTGGTGCTGACCGGCGCAATGCAGCCGGCCGTCATGGCGCGCTCCGATGCCGGTTTCAACCTGGGTGCCGCAATCGCCGCCCTGAACCTGCTGGACCCGGGTGTGTACATCAGCATGAGCGGCCGCATCTTCCCGGCTGAGAGCGTTCGCAAGGACCGTTCCCGAGGTATTTTTGAGGGCTAACGCGCCCGAACCGGCGCAGTCGTCTGAATCGGCACAGTCGCCGGAGGAGCACGGCCCGCGCTCCGCCGCACCGGGGCCCCGCGGCTCGGAACTCTCCGAGCCAGCGGAGGCCCTCGTTGTGGAGCCTTGGGATATTGGCAGTAGCGAGCCCCTGCCAGCAAAGGTGCTCTACGCGGTGCGCGTCGTACTGCTCATCGCCCCCGCGCTCGGCATGGTGTACTTCTTCATGCGCGCGGCTCTCTTTCCCGTGGGTGCTGTGCCCCTCGTGTACCTGGTCGTGCAGGGTTGGTTGGCCACCATCTACCGCGCCGACCGCTCCGTCATGCTGATTTATTGGGGCAACGCCGTCTCGGCGCTCCTGGCCGCGGTGATGGGTGTCTTCTTCGCGTACCTGCTATTCGCCCTGCACGGGCCGGATGCGCTCTTTAAACACTTCGGGACATTCTACGCGGGAGCCGTATTTACGGTCATGGGGTCATTCGTGCTGGAGTTTTTCTTCTCGCTGTTCTACGCGGTGGTTCTGCGCCGGGTAATCAGGCGTAACGAGGCCTTCCACCACGGGCCGCTCTCGGAGAACACCGGCGGCTAAAAGGGCACCGGCTGCCCCCTCTTTTCATGTTCGGGAAGCCTTCAACTGCGCATGATACGGTAGAGGCGTAAACCGTCGTCCACGCCGTCAGGAGGAGATATATGGGTACCCCGGACCGGACCACAGACGATTCCGCACCGTCCGTCGAAACCCCGGATGGCACCGCCGTGCGGACCCGGTACCAGGCGCCCATCCGCGACCTGCGGCCCGCTTCCGCGGAGGTGAGCGTCCCCTCCACCGCGATGCACCGCACGGTTCCCGCGAAGGCCGTGCCTCTTGCATCCCCGAAGGATGCGCCCCTGCCCGCCCCGCACGTAGCGCAGGCCCCGACCACCTCCCTCAACCCCGCGGTGGCACCGGCCGCGCTTCCGGCGTTTCTGCGCACCTACTCCCGCGATGAGATTAGAATACGCCAGCGTCAGCTACGCAAAAACCTGCTGGTGCGCGTCGCCATTCTGAGTGTTCTGGGCCTGACGGAGGGCCTCATCATCGCCCAGTACACGCAGCCGCTGGCGATTTGTTTCTGGCTGCTTGCGGCCCTGTACATCATCGTCCAGGCCTGGCCGCTTCTGCGCCCGCCGAACGACGTTGCCGACACCTCCGTGTACAGCATCTGGGCGATTTGCTCGCTGATTGGGTACATTGGCGTGGGGCTGGTGCTCTCACCCATCACGTTCCTGCTTCTCATGCTGGACTGGGCGGGCGTCTCTATGGGTTTCGACCCGATGCTGGTGCTCTGTGGCCTAGGTCTGGTGTGGGTGAGTGAGGTTGGCCTGTCCCTACTAACGATTTACCGTTTCAACGAGTTGAGGACCGCGCTCACGCATCCCGCCCCGCAGGACGAGGCCGACGCATCCGAAGATTCCGGTACGGGCGCGGAGGCCGCCCCCTCCGATTAGAAGTCCGCCGGAACGCCCCGGCCGATGCACATAAGCTCACCGAACACACCGTATTTCACCACACCATACGTACCCTGCGCCTACCCGCCGCATCGATGAACCGTCGTATGTCACGGCGTGCAGGCCCTCGAAAGATCCAACCATGCCTACCCCCGAACCCGCACCGCTCCCCGCGGCTCCGGCCGCTACCTCCCCCGAGGCGTCCGTGAAGTCCTCGCGCTCTAAACCGCCGACCCCGAACCTCGTGTCGGTCGCCGGCTGGGTGCTCCTGGCCATTTCCGCGGGCTGGGTGGCGCTACTGGTGTACACCACCGTGTCGCTGACGACGACCCATCTTCCGCGCCTGTCCACCTGGCATTCCTCCACCCTCGTGGAGGCGCAGGCCTACTACCCGGTGCTCTTCCTGATGCTGTGCACCCTCGGAAACGTGGTGCTGCACAGTTTCTGCACGGTGGCGTTCATCCGCGGCTACCGCTGGGCCGCGGTGGTGCTTTCGGTGTCTCTGGTGATGGGCATTATCTCGGCGATGCTGATTATGTTGAGCGTGGGTGCCATGCTCGCCACGCTGAACGGTGCACCCAGCCAGGAGGTCGAGTTCCTGCTGAGCACCTCCTCGCCCCTGTACACGCCCGTGTACATCGCCGGGGGTTACCTGGTGGTGTGCGTCATCGCGCTGGCGTTGGTGTGGTCGCGCCAGTCGCGTGCCTACATGGCGGCCCGCAGCTCATGGCGTTTGAGCCGCCGCAAGGACTACCTGCTCTAACCTCTGCCGCGGGCCTGCGGCCCGCCGATAGTTTATTCACCAACCACCGATAAGGACGATCCCCGTGACCCCTACTTCCGACCCCGCACACGAGTCACAAATCCGTATCGACCCCGAAGGGCACGATGACACCGTAGAGACGCCCGATAACGGCGAGGAACGGATTGAGCCGGTGCAGAAGACTTCAGTGCTAGTCGATATCTCCTTCTGCCTGGGCGTGGGGCTCATGCTCGTGTATGCGGGTTTGGACGCGCACCAGGCTCTCGCATCCGCCGGACACGGCTGGGACATCGTCTCAATCTTCACCATTGCCGTGCCTCGCCTTCTGAGCGGAACCATCTGGGTGGAACTGATCATCCTGTGCTTCCTGGCGGTCCTGTGCACGGGTAGCAGGGGCGCACGTCAGACGCTGATGCTCTACGCGGCCGTCTGCTGCCTGAGCGGCATGCTCATCACCGCGGGTTCCTTCGACCTGGCCGGGTTTTTCTTCCCGGCCTTCACCGCGCTGAACCCCGCGACGAGCCCGGCCACCGCCTCCCTGACCGTGACGAAGGTGCTGGTCATCATCGTGGGCGTTGGCGCCGCACTTTTCATTTTTCTGCTGGGCCTTGTCTCTACTCGGGATGAGGATGTCGTCCTGTCCGAGGAGCCTCCGGCACCCGCGGCGGAGGGCGCGAAAAACGTGGCCGGGGCCGACGAAGAGGCGGGCATGACCATCGAGGAGAGGCAGGCCGCCCATTACCTGGAAATGCTCCGGCTGATTGACGAGGAGGAACGGGTGACTCGCACCCCCGCCGAGCAGCGAATCCTCGATCTTCGCGCGAAGATGGCGGTGACGGAAAACCCCCTGGAGAAGCAGCGTCTGGAGGGCGAGATTCTGCTGACGCTCCGCGCCGAGCGTGCCGGTCTGGAACCTTATGACGGCGAGCTCGACGGTGACGAACCGGTCGATGACGAGCCGGTCGATGAGGAGCTCGACGGTGACGAGCCGGTCGATGAGGGCCATGTCGCCAGCCATCAGGCTGCAGATGCAGAAATGAGTGCTCGCCTGGAAGAAGCACAGGCACATCGGGAAGAAGAGGAAGCCAACCGACGGGCTGAAGAGGCTGTCGCTCAGCAGTACGAGGCGACCCGCCGTAAGGCTGAACGGAAGAGGCCTCGCAAGGAACAGCGCGGCTACAAGGACACCTCGGTGTACACCGAGGAGGGATACCGCCTCAACTAGCGGTGCGAGCCGTCCCCCAGGCGGTCATCCAAGCAGACTATTCGGTTCTCCCGTCGCAGGATGGAGAACATAGAAAGGAACGATAATGTCAGAGTACGGAGCTCCGGGATTAGCCCCTCAATACCAGCAAAGCCAGCCACGATCCAACGGTCGTCCTGTTGCTTTGATCTGGGTGACAGCGCTTACTGTGCTGATTATTTTGATTGGGGCGGCACAGTCTACCGTGAGTGCTTTGGAGCGGAACCATACCGCGATGAATTCAGAGGCGCTGACGCAAGTAACCATCCCTGCACTGATCAAAATCATCCTGATGGACGCGGTAACTATTATCGCTCTGTTATTCCTCTGGCTACGGCGTAATTGGGCACGCATCGTCAGCATCGTTTTGAGTATTTTTGGCGCGCTGGGCGGTATTTTATACATTTATGGTTCCGTCATACTCTTCAACTCTGTCGATGTACAGACGCTGAGCGGTGCAGAGTTGGCGCACTTCGTTTTTGTTCTTGTGGTGGTGAATCTGCCTACTGTTTGTAACACGGTAATAACGGTATTGCTGTTCACCCCCAGTATGCGCCGGTACACGTACGCGGCTGGCGCGTACTAAAGGGTTACCTGTGTAAAGGGGCGCGATAGGGCCTGATATGTCAGGTAGTACCGGGGGAAGCAAGCTTTCGGTACCGCTACTTCACAGAGCTTGAGAGAACGCAAAAGGTGGGGATACCAGACGGTATCCCCACCTTTTCTCGTCCCCGGCTCATTGGCCTAGAGGGACTTCAATCATTACTCAGCGGATTCGCGCTTAGCCTTCGAGCGGCCGCGCAGGTACTCGATGAAGACCGGCACCACGGAAACCAGCACAATAATCACGGCGATGTACTCGATGTTGTTGTGCACGAACGGAATACCGCCCAGCAGCACACCGGCCAGACCAATCACGCCGATCCACGCAATGGCGCCGACGGTGTTCCACAGGTGGAACTTCTTACGGTCGTACGAAGAGATACCGGCCGCCAGCGAAACGAAGGTACGCACAATCGGCACGAAACGGCCCAGAACCAGGGCCAAACTACCGCGCTTCTGGAAGAACTCCTCAGTAGTGTGCAGGTTCTTCGTGCTCAGAATCTTCGCGTCATCCTTGAAGATGTTGCGGCCGTAGCGGGCACCAATCTGGTATCCCACCTCGGCGCCGGCCATCGCCACAATCACCAGCACGGGGAACGCAACCCACAGGGACAGACCCATCTGCTGGTGCAGCATACCCAGCGCAAAAATCAGGGAGTCACCCGGAAGAACCGGGAACAGCACACCCGACTCAATGAAAACAATGATCGCCGAAACAACCAGAACCCAGGGGCCGGTGTCGAGCAGGAACTGTTCAAGGTTAAGGCCTAGCAGCGCAACCGGAAGCTGCGCGAGGGCGGCGGCAAGAAAAGTCATGAAAAATCCTGAACTGTGAGTGGACCGCGCGCACGGATTGGCGGCGGCGGAGTAACACCAGCATAGAGAACGTGCCTATGGTGAACATAGTGCAAAACTATGCGGAGGCTGTGTAGCACAGAGACAATTCTACCGGGGTTTAGCCCGGATGCACGGGTGAGCGAGGCGTAAATCTCCGGGCCCGAGAACGAAACGGCGCGCAGTGATGCGGAACTCGCACACCCTCCCAAGAAATGACCGGCTCCGAGGCCAGGATGCGCCGGGTGTGACATGATGGGAAGACAGCGCGTCGGAGCGCCCGCCCGCGAACCACCCACCGTCGGAGAAAACCATGAACCCCCAGCAGCCGGACACCGTCACTTCCCTGCGCGACGAGGCCCGCGAACTGTTGCGCCGCCTCACCGGCGCCTCCGAAGCCGACTTCCACGACGGCCAGTACGAGGCGATTCACGCCCTCGTGGCCGACCGCGCCCGCACCCTGGTGGTACAGCGCACCGGCTGGGGTAAGTCCGCGGTCTACTTCATCTCCTCGCTGCTCCTGCGCGCCCGGGGTACCGGGCCGGCACTCATCATTTCCCCGCTGCTTTCGCTCATGCGCGACCAGGTGGCCGCCGCATCCCGCGCGGGGGTGCGCGCCGCCATGGTGAACTCAGCGAACGTCACCGAGTGGGACCGCATCCGCGAGCAGGTCGAAGCCGACGAGCTCGACGTGCTCCTGGTTGGCCCCGAGCGGCTCAACAACCCGGCGTTCCGCGAGCAGTGGCTGCCGTTTCTCATGCCTCGCCTGGGCCTGCTCGTGATTGATGAGGCCCACTGCATTTCGGACTGGGGCCACGACTTCCGCCCGGACTATCGCCGCATCGGCGCATTGATTTCTTCTCTACCCGCCGGCGTGCCCGTGCTCGCTACGACCGCTACAGCAAACGACCGCGTGACCCGCGATATCGCCGAGCAGCTGAGCGCCGCGGCCGGGGACGCACCCGAGGTGTACGTGGTGCGCGGCCCGCTCTCCCGGGCCTCCCTGCGCCTGGGCGTGCTCGCACTGCCCGACGAGGGCCAGCGCCTGGGCTGGCTCATGGCGCACCTGAACGAGCTACCCGGCTCGGGTATCATCTACGCGCTGACCGTTTCGGCGGCGGAGGATACCGCCTCCGCCCTGCGCGCTCGCGGATACGACGTGCTCGCCTACACCGGAAAGACCGACCCGGATGAGCGCATGGCCGCCGAGCAGGCCCTCAAGGAGAACCGCGTCAAGGCCCTCGTGGCGACCAGCGCTCTCGGCATGGGCTTCGACAAGCCCGACCTGGGGTTCGTGGTGCACCTGGGCGCGCCCTCCTCTGCGGTGAGCTACTACCAGCAGATCGGCCGTGCGGGCCGTGGGGCCGCCAACGCGGACGTCCTGCTGCTACCCGGGCGCGGGGACCGGGCCATCTGGGAGTATTTCGCGACCTCCTCGATGCCGGAGGAGGAGAAGGCCCTGCAGGTGCTGGCCGCCCTAGAGCAGACCCCCGAGGGCCTGAGCCTTGCCGCGCTGGAGGCGCGTGTGCAGCTGCGCCGCTCAACCCTGGAGCTGCTGCTCAAGGTCCTGGACGTCGAGGGCGCCGTCGTAAAGGAGGGGAGCCGCTGGTGCCGCACCTCGGCTCCCTGGAGCTACGACCGCGAACGCTACGCGGGGGTTGCGCGTGCGCGCGTGCGCGAGCAGGAGTCCATGCTGGAGTACGAGCGGACGGAAGGGTGCCGCATGGTGTTCCTCGCCCGCCAGCTCGACGATACCTCCGCTCAGCCCTGCGGGCGATGCGACCGGTGTGCCGGGCCCTGGTACTCGACGCAGGTTCCCGAGGAGGCGCAGCAGGCGGCGCGTCAGAGCTTTGCTACCGTGGGGGTTCCGGTGGAGCCGCGCCGCATGTGGCCCACCGGCCTGGACCAGCTGATGGGCGTCTCCGCTCCGCGTGGCCGCCTGTCGAAGGAGGAGCAGGCCGAGCCCGGTTATGCGTTGGCGCGCCTGAGCGATATGGGGTACGGAACGCGCCTGCGCGAGCTCTTCGCCACGAACGAGCTTGGTGAGCCGGTTGACTCTGAGGTGCCGACTGACCTGGGCCGCGCCTGCGTGAAGGTGCTGGCGGCGTGGCAGTGGGGTGCAGCGGGGCGACCGACCGCGGTGCTGACGTTGCCGTCGCCGGTGCGTCCTCGCCTGGCGCAGTCCCTGGGTCGGGGGCTGGCTGCGGTGGGTCGTCTGATGGATTTGGGGCAGGTTTCTTTGGTGGAGGAGCCCCGCTTCTTCGGTGGTAATAGCGCCTTCCGCTGTGCCGACGTTTTGCGTTCTTACCTGGTTCCGAGCGAGGTGCTGGACTACGTGCGCGAGAACCGCTGCGCGGTTCTGCTGGTTTCGGATCTGGTGGATTCCCGCTGGGCTAACACGGTGGTGGCTCACGCGTTGAGGGAGGCCGGGGCCGCCGCGGTGTATCCTTTCTCTTTGGCCGCTACTCACTAGTCGCGTTTCACGCTCTTTTACTCCCCGACGAGGTTATATGTCATATTCGGAATATTTAAATTTGACGGTTGATGACGGTTCTTCCACCGTGCTCAGTGACATTCCCGCGCGTGCCGACCACCGTGAGTGGATGGGCCTTGCCCTGGCGGAGGGGAAAGCCGCCGGTGAGCGCGGCGAGATTCCCATCGGCGCCGTCGTCATGGATGAGCACGGGACCGTCGTCGCCTCCGCCGGCAACACCCGCGAGCGGGAACACGACCCCAGCGCCCACGCGGAGGTGAACGCGATTCGGCAGGCGGCGGCGCGGCTGGGGCAGTGGCGGCTGGAGGGATGCACCCTCGTGGTGACCGTCGAGCCCTGCCTCATGTGCGCCGGCACGATTCTGGCCTCGCGCGTCTCGACGGTGGTTTTTGGCGCCTGGGAGGAGAAGACGGGCGCCTCCGGTAGCCGCTACGACGTGCTGCGGGACGGGCGGGTGGCGCCGGCTCCCGAAGTGTATGCGGGGGTGCGCGCCGAGGAGTGCGCACGGCTCATGCTGGATTTCTTCAGGGAGCGCCGCTCCTAAGCGCGTTCCTGCCCGCGTTTCTCGGTGGTGTGCCCCTCGGCGATGTACCTCGGCGGCACACCCCTCGGCTGTGCCCTGTCGTCGGTATTCTGTTGCGAATAATTCGGCGAGCGGATTCTGCCGCTCTGCCCTGCCTCCCAGCCCAGTCGCCCCCCGTCGCGCCCGGGGCCTGTCACCGGGGCCTGTCACCGGGGCCTGTCACCGGGGCCTGTTCCCTGGGATTGTAGCGGGGGAGGAAGCCTGGTGAAACCGGTCATGGGTTCGTGGCTTATTTGAACGAAAAACCCCAATTTTTTGAAAAATACTCCAAAAATTTCAAAAATAGACGCTTTTTCACCCGAAAATCCCCACAAAACCACACTTAACCGGGTCTACGATATATAAGCATCGGAGCCTGAGAACCCCTCCGCGTCCTTCAGCAGGTATCGCGGAACGCGGTCCTCGGGCTCGTACTTTTACCCGTTTCTACCCGTCGTACAAATTGAAGGGACCGCCGTGCTTCGCGTTGATAACATCTGGGCCAAGGGGCGTCACCACGCCCTTTTTGGTCGCACCACTTTCTCGGTAGGTGGGGGCGAAGTCATCATCGTTCAGGCCGACAGCCAGATGGAACGTACCTCCCTGGGCCTGGCCCTCACCGGCCGTTTGCCCCTGTCGGGTGGCGAGATTTACTGGAGCGCCGGCGATGAGGAGCCTCAGCCGATTTCAATGAAGAAGCTGCGCCGCATCAGCGACATTATCGATTCCCCCGATGTGACCTCCCCGGAGCAGCACATGCGCGTGTACGACTACGTCTCTGAGATGCTCTCCTACAATCTGCCGATTTTTGGTCGTTCCCGCGCGGGCCGCTGGTTGAAGGAGCGCGGCCTCGAGGATTTGGACGGCCTGTGGATGGACGAGCTGGACGGCGAGATGAACATCGAGCTCATGGCCGCCCTGGCACAGAGCAGCCCCTCGGATCTGCTGGTCTTCGATACCCCGTCGCGCCACCTGAACCACACGCGCATGTGGCTTCCCTTCCTCGAGGAGCTGGCCAACGATGAGGACCGCCCCCGCACTGTGGTGGCGATTGTCCCGCATATTTCCGATACCTGGCACGGTGCGCGTGCCGTGGTGGGTAGCGTCCACATGGATCAAGAGGGGGAGTTCGAGGCCCCCGAGGATCCGGCGGAGGAACCGACCGAGCCGGAGATTGACGTGATTGAGGTGCGTGAGGTGGAGGAAATCCCCCTGACCTCTTCGATTCCCCTCACCCCCGCGGCCGGGGTAGCGGCCGAAGCCACCGTTGTGGCGACCCCCGTTCCCGCGGCGTCCGGCGTGACCGAAGCCGTTCGGGCCGTTGATCAGAAATCCACTGATCAGAAACCCGCTGATCAGAAACCCAACACCCAGAAGACCGCTGAGAAGGAGTAAGAATGACTGTTCTGCGTGTTGCTCTTGTTGAGCTTAAGCGCCTGACCAGCGGTGTTTTGCCGGTCCTGGTGCTCATTGCGATGTCCTGCATCCCCCTGCTGTACGGTGCCCTGTACCTGTACGGCAACTGGGACGCCTACGGCCACGTGAACGGCATCGTGGGTGCCCTCGTGGTTGAGGATGAGGGCGCGACGGATTCTTCTGGCCAGCAGGTGAATACCGGGGCCGACGTGAAGAAGAATCTTCTGGACGCCGGCACGTTTGATTGGCGTCAGGTTCCGACCCGCGAGGAGGCCGTCGACGGCGTGGAGAAGGGCACCTACGATTTTGCGTTGGTGATTCCAAAGAATTTCTCCCGTAACCTGCAGAGCGCCGCGGCGTTTAAGCCGGATGCCAACGGTAATACGGGCACGATTGATCCCCAGTCAGCCGGTATTGAGATTGTCACGAATGACGCGAACAACTACGTGCTGACGAATATCGTGACGAAGGCGGGCACGTCGGTGCGCGATTCGGTGGCGTCGAAGGTGGGTAATGCCACCGCGAATGCGTTGCTGGCAAGCTTCACCACGATTCACTCGAAGATGGGGGAGGCGGCCAGCGGCGCAGAGAAGGTGAACACCGGCACGGTCAAGCTGGCCGATGCGATTGTTCAGCTCAAGGACGGCTCGGCCACGGTGAACGACGGTGCCCTCAAGCTGAAGGACGGCACGGTCACCCTTTCTGACGGTACGACCCAGCTGGTGGATGCGCAGAAGCAGCTGGCCGATGGCGCGGATAAGCTGGCAAGTGGTGCGGCAACCCTGGATTCGGGCGCCGCAACCCTGAATTCGGGAGCCGCGAAGCTGGTGGACGGCTCGACCACCCTGAAGAACGGCACCTCGACCCTGGCCTCTGCCGCGGCTTCGGCTTCTGACGGCGCGTCGAAGCTGAAGGACGGCTCGGCCACCCTGGCTCAGGGTACTTCTTCACTGAAGGATGGCTCGGCCACCCTGGCCCAGGGCGCGAACAGCCTGGCTGAGGGCACCCACAAGCTGCGTCAGGGCCTGGATGAGTCGGGTATCCGCGAGCTGCCGGGCCAGCTGAACGCGATGTGTCAGCACCTGCAGCAGACGGACACCTCCGCCCCGAGCGGTGATTTTGGCCGCGACCTGTCGAATACCGTGGTGTCGGCGAGTGCGCAGAGGCTTCGCGAGCGTCTGGCTCCGATGGTGGCCGCTGGCACCATGACCCAGCAGCAGGCTGATGAGCTGGTGTCTTCGGTGGATTCCGATGAGTTTAAGGGTGAGGTGGCAACGCTGAACCAGAAGGCTCTGGAGTCTCATCTAGCCTCGCGCAGTGCGACTGCCGCAGATGCTATGTCGAAGCTACAAGCCCTGAAGTCGAGCCACTGCGTCGCGGACGGTTCTTCGTCCTCGGCGGCTAAGATTCAGACCCTGGTGTCGGGCGTGGACGCGCTGGATGCTGCCTCCACCTCGGTGGCGAAGGGCGCCTCTTCCCTGGCTGAGGGTGCGGCCCGCGTTGATAGCGGTGCCTCTTCGCTTGCTTCGGGTGCGGCTACCCTGGCCGATGGTAACGCCCAGATTGCTTCGGGTGCATCCTCTCTCGCTTCGGGCTCCGCAACCCTGGCTGAGGGCACCGAGAACCTGAAGTCGGGTACCGATTCGCTCAAGAGCGGTACCGCGACCCTGAAGGACGGCACGAGCACCCTGGCCGAAAAGGAGCAGAGTGCCGTCGAGGGCCAACAGAAGGTGGCCGATGGCGCGTCGAACCTGAAGGACGGCGCGTCCCAGCTCACCGAGGGTACGGAGAAGCTGGCCAGCGGCACGGATCAGCTGAATAGCGGTGCCTCGGAGCTGAAGGATGGCACCTCCTCCCTGCAGAGCGGCCTGGCCTCTGGCACGAAGCAGGTTCCAAACCTTTCGGAGTCGGAGCAGGCGAAGGTGGCCGACACGATGTCGAACCCTGTGACGCTCTCGCACGATTCCCTGGCTTCGGGCCGTAACTACGGTGAGGGCATGGGTCCGTTCTTCATGTGCCTGGCGCTGTGGATTGGTGGCCTGATGCTGGTTCAGACGCTGCGCGTGATGAATAACCGTGCGTTGGCTTCGCACGCCCCGTCGGTTCGCGTGATGCTCGGTAGCTGGATGCCCTTCGGTCTGGTGGGTATTGCTCAGGCGACGCTCATGTTCGTGGTGATTAAGTTCGGTCTGGGCTTTGAGATGGCTCACCCGTGGCTGGCGTGGTTGTTCCTGTGCTTTGTGGCTCTGATCTTCACCGGATTTATTCACGGTCTGACGGTGTTCCTGGGTGCTCCCGGCAAGCTGGTGGCTCTGGTGGTCCTGATTCTGCAGCTGGTGACCGGCGGCGGCACGATGCCGTACGAGACTCTGCCCGAGTCGATTCGTTGGATGCACGATTTCTTCCCGATGGGTTATGCGGTGACGGGTATGCGTCGCCTGTCGTATGGCGTGAACGAGTCGAGCCTGTGGGGCATCATGCTGGTTCTGACCCTGTGGGGTCTGGCGGGCTTGCTGCTGGGTTACCTGGGCACGCGACGTGATCGCACCTGGTCGTTGAAGAAGCTCGCACCGGAGATCACTGTCTAATAAAATAGAGGTATACCTGCAAAAAGGGAGGGAGGACTTCTGATGTTGCAGCGACCAGTCGCTGAAGCTGCAAGTCGTCGTCCCGGCCGTACTGGTAAAACTCAGTTGAAGTTGTTCAACGCTGCTATGGATATCATGACCCAGAAGGGGCTTGAGTACGCCACTGTTGAAGAGGTGGCTGCTCGGGCGGGTGTTTCTAAGGGAACCGTGTATTACAACTTCGGTTCCAAGAAGACTATGGTGGATCAGCTGGTTCAGTACGGCACGCAGTTGCTGCTGGGCGATGCGCGCCGCGCGGCGTCGGCCCAGTCCGACCCGCGTGAGGCGTTGCGGAGTGCCGTTCGCGCCGCGTTTCAGTACCTCGAGGATCGTCCGGGCTTTACTCGGATGTGGCTTTCGGAGGCCTGGAAGGGTGCGGAGGGTTGGACCGAGACGATGAGCGATAACCGTCAGGATCTTCTGGAGTATCTGGAGGAGATGACGGAGGCTGTGGCTCGCCGCTACACGGTTGATACCGCTCAGAATCCTCGTGCGATTGCGATCTCTATGTTCGGCGCGATTTACATGCTTGCCATGGATCGCGAGGTCCATCAGGTTGACCGCAACGCTGAGGACGCGACGCGTGCTGTCATGCTGGTTATAGATGGGTATATCCGTCATTAGACGAACCCGCCGGGTTCGTTGATGTTGCCGGGACTTCGGTGTCGGGTGTCGAAAAGGGCACGGTAAAAGGGCCGTGAAAAGGGCGACACCCGGTTGCCGCACGCGTTTTTGCCCCGGTGGGAGAAGATACATCCCACCCCTGTGCTTTTCTTGCCCTTTTGTCTTGGGGTGTGCTACACTTTTCCACTGTTGGTGGTGTGTCCGAGCGGCCGAAGGTGCATCACTCGAAATGATGTTTGGTGTAAAAGCCAACGGGGGTTCAAATCCCTCCACCACCGCACCAACGAAAACCCGTCGAGCTGAGCTCGGCGGGTTTTCTGTTTGCCGAATTATGCGGCTCGCCTGTGAATGTATATGCGAGTGCGAGTAAAATTTATGCCATGCGTATTAAGATTCTTGACCACCCGCTGGTCGCCCACAAGATTAGTGTTCTGCGCGATAAGAACACCCCTTCCCCGATTTTCCGTCAGCTGGTTGACGAGCTGGTGACTCTCCTGGCCTACGAGGCTACTCGCGAGATTCGCGTGGAGGAGGTTGAGGTGGTGACTCCGGTGGCTACCACGACCGGTGTGCGCATCGCCAACCCGAAGCCGCTGGTGGTGCCGATTCTGCGTGCTGGTCTGGGCATGCTGGAGGGCATGACCCGCATGGTGCCGACCGCCGAGGTGGGTTTCCTGGGTATGGCTCGCAACGAGGAGACCCTGGACATCGTGACCTATGCCGAGCGTCTGCCGGAGGATTTGACGGGTCGTCAGGTGTACCTGCTGGATCCGATGCTGGCCACCGGCGGCACCCTGATCGAGGCTATTAAGTTCCTGCGTAAGCGCGGTGCCGAGTCGGTGACCTGCGTGTGCCTGATTGCCGCCCCCGAGGGTATCGCCGCCCTGGAGAAGGGCGTTGAGGACATGGAGAACGTGGACCTGTTCCTGGCTGCCCGCGATGAGCGCCTGAACGAGAAGGCTTACATCGTTCCCGGCCTGGGCGATGCTGGCGATCGCCTGTACGGCCTGGCTGAATAATTTTTGATTCGGCTTCGCGAGACGGTTTCGCGAGACCAATTGTGCACTGTCCCCGCGCTGGCTATTTCGATAGCCCGCGCGGGGACGCTTTTGTCTAATAGGGCGTGCGTACGATGCGGGATGGGTGGTGTCGATGATTCCCCCTCCGTCGAACGGGGGAGGGATAATTCAAAAAATCTACATGTGACAAGAATCATTTCATGTGGATATTGTTGGGTTAATGAGGGGTATTTGAGGGTCTCTCAAGCTTTGATTGAGGGCATGAAAATACAGTGCTCCGCGTCATCATGCCGCTTTAGATGAATATTTATGTAGATGGGGCGCGACGGGGCTTGATGCGGGACGAGTCTGGCCCGGATGAGTGGGGATGTATTGTACTCCTTTTTGGATGCGGGAAGTATCCACGATGCCGAATTCGCTTGATTTATCCGTCAAATAGGAGAAATATTAAGAGAAAGGATTGATGCTCGAACAGGTATTAGGGACTGTTGGGCCACGCGTCACTTCCGGCGCACCCCACCACCATGTAGGTAAGGCAATTCCTACGTAGATTTTGAGAGAAGGCTGAACCATGTCAGGTGCTGTACCTGGATACGTCCACATCTCCCAGCGAGGCCGCGCCGCGAAGCGTCAGGCCGTCCAGCCCCATCGTCCCGCCGCACCTGCCGCAACGTTGCGTCCGATGACATTCTCCGCGGGGGATTCCTCCCCCCACAAGAATGCTCAGGAGAACGAGGCTCGCGGCTTCGTGCTGTACGTGGGTCTGAATGAGGAGCTCGCCGCCGCAAACGGTACCTCCCTGGTGCGCATCGTTCAGGATCTGCGCACCTACGCCCACCACCTGGCCCCCGAATCTGAGTCTTACGCCGCCGTGGCGCTGGCTCCCGTGAACGCCGAGGGTAGCGACCTTGAGGTGGTCCGTAACGCGCTGGGTGATCCGACCGCCGTGTACACCTACCCGGAGGCGAATACCGCCCGCGAGGCGGAGGGCATGAACGGCCACTCCTCGGGTGTGCTGATTGACCTGGCTCGCCGCGAGGTGTTCCTGGACGGTGAGCCGCTGATGCTGACCTTCAAGGAGTTCGAGCTGCTGGCCCACCTGGTTGAGAATAGCTCCCGCACGGTTGGCCGCGAGGAACTGCTGAAGGCCCTGTGGAGCTCGGGTGACGAGCACCCGCACGAGCGCACGATTGACGTTCACATTCGTCGCCTGCGTTCGAAGCTGGGTCGCCTCTCGGGTACCGTGCGTACGGTGCGCGGTCAGGGTTACCGCTTCTTTGAGCACCCCGAGGTCGTCGTCTGGGCGGCCCCGGAGTACTCCATCTAGGCTTGTAGTTTTAGGGTGCACCCCGGTGCGCCGGCCCCGTGCCGGTGTGCCGGGGTTTACTCATGCCCGGGTGGCGGGTGCGCGGGATGTATCGGCGCGCTCTGGATAAAATGGGTGTATGGCTGAGAATTCTTCCAACACTGCATCCGGCTCGCACCGTAGCGGAGCTAAGCGCCTGATTATTATGCGCCATGCGGAGGCCGATTGGGGCCTGAACGATTTCGACCGTCCCCTGACCAAGCGCGGTCACGAGCAGGCTGCCGCCGCGGGTGCCTGGCTGGCTTCGCGTGGCTATATTCCCGAGCAGATTATGTCTTCATCGGCGTTGCGCACGCGCCAGACGACCACCTGGGTTGCGGACGGCCTGGGTTCGAAGGCCCCGACCGCGCATCTGGATGAGGGTCTGTACGAGGTTTCGGCCGCCCGCATCATTGCGCGCATTAACGGCGTTTCAGAGAACGTTCATTCGCTGATGGTGGTGTCGCACCTGCCCGGCGTGCAGGATGCCGCGCAGCGTCTGATGAGCCCCGACTCCGATCCGAACGCGTCGATGGATGTGTACTATGGCTTCCCGCCGTCCTCCATCGCGGTGTTCGAGGTGCCGGGGGAGTGGGCCCTGCTGGACGGGGCGGATGCGCGCCTCGTGGACTTCAAGAGCTTCTAGGTTGTGCGCCCGATGAAACGGGCATAGTAAAAGCCCCGTACCAGCCGGTACGGGGCTTTCAGTGGCGGAGACGGGGGGATTTGAACCCCCGGTCGAGTTTAACCCCGACCCTTCATTAGCAGTGAAGTCCATTCGGCCGCTCTGGCACGTCTCCACGGTGCGCTCGTGAGCGCATCCCTATAAGAATATAGGCTGTTTTGCGCTTGGTCAATTCGGTAGGGGCCTCGCGTGAATTAGGCGTGTTGCTCAGGTAGGCGAGGCGTTTCGCCCCAAACCGGCTGAGCCAACGGGGGCTCTACTCCGTGGGATACGGGCCGTGCACATTGAGGGTTATACGCATTTTCGATACACTACACTCCATCCAAACCGATAAATAGAGGGCGTCTCTGGCGTGTGAATTTTCCATACAGTGTTGCCAGAGTTGCCTTATTTACTCAACGAAATGAGAAATCATGTCTGAAAACCCCAACAACCCCCAGCCCCAGTTCAACCAGGACCCCCAGTTCAGCCAGCAGGCACCCCAGTTCAATCAGCAGGCTCCTTACGGTGTGCCCGTTCAGACCCCTGAGCAGCTGGCTCAGGCGAAGAAGGCAAAGACCCTGTCGATTGTCTCTCTGGTGAGCGGTATTGTGAGCTTCTTTGTCCTCGGTTTCATCCTTGGTGCTGTAGCTATTGTGACCGGCCGCCTGGCTATGAATAACCCCGAGCTGAAGAACCGCGGCATGGCAATCTCCGGTATCGTGCTGGGTGCTGCCGGCATTATTCTGCTGATTGCTATGAGGATTTTCCTTAAGTACTAGGATTGGTCTGCTCAAAGCGGCTTTATGACTTGTGATAGCCCGCGAGCGCCCCGTGCGCACGCGGGCTTCTGTGTGCTTGAAGGGGCATCGTTGGGGTGCCGGGCGGTGTACGCAGCCGAAGCGTGAATATAGCTGCCGCTTCGGTGATAGGCTAGGAACAACACGGGCCAACGCCGACCAACCACAAAGGTGAGATGCCATGTCTCAGAATCCGCAGGGTTCAAACCCTGAAGACTCCGACCCCGAATACAACCAGCTGAACGAACAGCTCGCTGAGCTGTCTGCGCAGGATGGCCAGGATACGTCCGGCCAGCCTGCGATGTTGCCCGCGGATACCGTGCAGAAGATTATCGAGCGGATTGAGGGCGAGCGGGCCGCTCAGACTTCCCTGGTACTTGGTCTTGTTAGCCTGGTTTGCCTGGGTTCTCTTGCCGGTGTGCCTTCTTTCATCATGGGCTATATCGGTATGTCTAGAGCAAAGGAAGCGGAGCGTCTGGGCGTTTCGGCTGTAGCGGGTCGTCGGATGAGTCAGATAGGCGTCTATTTGGCTCTCCTCATTTTCATCTGCACGTGTGTCTTCACGCTGATGGGGATTATCGGATCCCAGCAGCTTGCCAGCTAATCCCCCTATTAAACTTCCGGGTTGGTTGGCATCTTAGCCCCGGGCGGGCACCATGAGGGTGCCAAGCCTCGCCGCCGAAAACAGACCATAGATATCGGGGCGTCCCCCGAAATACCTGTCGCGTATATAAATACTGAAAGATCGTGGTTATGATGTCTCAGACTCCCCAGCCTCAAGAGCCGGACCCGTTCGACTACAATCCCGCGTACAACCAGCTCTACGAGGGCCGCGATGCCGGGCAGAGCGCGGGCGGCGGAGCGCGGAATGTCCCGGCTACCTACAAGCCTGCCGGGGCGTACACTCCGCCTCCTGCCTACCCGGAAAGCGTCCTGGGAAATATCGTCACGCCCCCTGGCTTCCTGGAGGAGGGCCAGAAAGCGGCACAGCGTTCGTTGACGTTTGGCATTATCAGCGTGGTGCTCATTCTCCTCATGTATTGGATTCCCTACTCCACCCTCGGATCAATTATTCTGGGCGCCCTGGGAATTTCGGCCGCGCGAGACGCGGAACGCCACGGTGTGCCGGCAAAGGCGGGGCGCATCCTCAGCTGGATTGGCGTGGTCCTGCCCATCGCCCTGACGGTCTTTGCGATTATTGCCCTCCTATCGCTCCTTTTCACCCTGAAGGGATAGCCGCGTTAGCGGTTCGGCTGGCCGAGACTTCTGGAACCAAGCCCACCATCTTTTGTCTGCAACATGTAGAAGCCCCGTTTCTCGAATTGAGGCGCGGGGCTTTACGCATATTCGCGGAATCCCGAACTAACGCTCGAGGTGTCTTGCGCGGGTCAGAATGACGGGTGTAGTTGCCCCCGTTCCGTTGATAGGCTAGGGTGAATATTGTTTAACACACACCTGCCGCACGAAAGTGAAACGCCATGTCTCGGAATCCGTGGGGTTCTGACTCCTACGATTACAACCCGGACTACAACCACCTGAACGAGCAGTACGATCAGAACAGCCAGTATGGCCAGTATGGGCAGGGTTCGTACGGTCGGTACGGGCAGAGCTCTTACGATCAGTATCCCTATGACCCGTACGGCCAAGACCTATATGGTCAGAATCAGTACGACCCGTACGGTTACCAGTATGACCAGCCCATGATGGCCCCAGCCGGCTTTCTGCAGAAGACCCCCGAGCAGTTTTTTGGTGAGAAGGCTGCCCAGACCTCCACTGTGCTCGGCGTTATCGGTTTGATCTGTATCGCGACTCTCAATTGGTGGCTGTTCGGTCTGCCCTCCCTAATTCTGGGTGTTATCGGTGTTCTTAAAGCGAATGAGGCGGAACGCTACGGCGCCGCTGCTTCGGCAGGCCGCATCATGAACTGGATTAACGTAGCCGCTGGTGGCATATTCCTAGTGCTTTTCGGCGGAGCTTTTCTGCTGGCGCTCATGCTGGCTCTTTCGGATTCTGCCGCTAATTCAGAGTTGGTTGATGCCGCGAAGATGCTGGCACTTCTCTAAAAACTTTGCCCTTCTCGAAGAGGTAAGAGCCCCGCTCCTCACAGTGAGGAGCGGGGCTTTGCTGTACATATGCAGTGTATTTTGCGTATTGGGCCGGACACGCTTGTTCCCTCTGATGGGAAGGTCTAGGGTGAAGTTAACACCCGGTATTGAAAGGTCGTGGATGCGATGTCGCAGCTACCTCAAAACAACGAAGCCTTCGATGACAACCCCGAGTACGCCAAGCTATACCGGCAAAATGGTAACGGGCAACCCATCGTTGGGTCCGCAGGGGGCCCACTGCAACCCGTGAGTGGGTTCCCGAGTCAGGAAACCGGGCGGAGCGCCGAGAACCTCTCCTTGCTCTTCGGTATCCTCAGCTTAGTGTGCATCCCGGGTATTCGATGGACACTGTACGCTATCCCTTTCTCACTGATACTGAGTGTTTTAGGTATCTGGCAGGCGCGAGTGGCACGACGGCACGGTGCGCGCGCTACCGCGGGTATGATTCTCAGCGCGGTGGGTATAGTCGTTGTCCTTCTTCTCGTTGCCCTCATCATATTGATTCTGAACGCTTTGTCGGGCATCCACTAGCAATAGCGGCTCGATGGCGAGTCTGAATGCTCTCTTAACCCGATAGGCACTTAACACCCGGTATTGAAAGGTCGTGGATGCGATGTCGCAGCTACCCCAAAACAACGAAGCCTTTGATTACAACCCCGAGTACGCCAAGCTTTACCAGGAAGATGACAGCGTACAGTCCGACGCTGATGATGTGGAAGACAGGTTGCTACGTGCAAGCGAGCCCCCTTCCAATGTGCGGAGGGCGCAAGACGGTGAAAGAGCAGCGAACTTCTCCCTGCTTTTCGGTGCCCTTGGCCTGCTATCTTTCTTCATAGGGTTTTGGTGGTCTGCCTATGGTATTGAAATCGGTATACTCATGGTCATCGTCGCACCATTCCTGAGTATCTTAGGTCTCCGGCAGGCATTCGTGGCACGACGGCACGGTAAGCACGCCATCGCGGGCATGATTCTCAGCGCGGTGGGTATAGTCGTTGTCCTTGCTATCCTCGCCCTCATCATCATGATTCTGAGCGCCTTGTCCGGATTAAATGATGCAGGCCCGTCGAGGAGCCTGAACGCTCTTATGCTGTACTGGAACTAGCCTCGAGATAAATACAGAAAAGTCCTGCCCCTCATTGTGAGGAGCAGGGCTTTTCTGTGTATATGCCGTATGTTTCGGCAGGTGGAGCCTGACATGCTTGTTCCCTCTGATGGGAAGGTCTAGGGTGAAGGTAACACCCGGTATTGAAAGGTTGTGGATGCGATGTCGCAGCTACCTCAAAACAACGAAGCCTTCGATTACAACCCCGAATACGCCAAGCTTTACCAGGAAGATGACAGCGAACAGTCTAGCCCGGATGCTTCTGACGAACAGCTACTATCCGCAAACGAGTCCCCGGATGACTCTTCGGATGGTTCTCCGGATGAGCCCGCAGATCAAGCGGTCGGTAAGGGAATGGCGAACTTCTCCATACTCTTTGGCTTCCTCGGTCCCCTGTCTTTCTTCCTAGGGGGTTGGCTAATTGTCCAAGGTTTTGGAGAAAATGGTACGCAGGTAGTTATCTTTTCACCGTTGCTGAGCATCCTGGGTCTCTGCCTGGGGATCTCGGCAAGACGGCACGGTGCTCGTGCCACCGGTGGGCTGGTTCTTAACGGGCTGGGGCTATGCTTTTTCATCGGTATCGCCTTCCTCCTCATCTTGATTGCAAACGCCTTGTCGCACATCAATTAACGATGTCCCCGGCGACTCAAAACGGCGTATGCAAAGAGCCCCGCTCCTCAATACGAGGAACGGGGCTCTTCGCGCTCCACACGTGGAGCAGAAGCTAAAACGCGGATGGTAAGGGATTTGAACCCTTGAGACGGGGTTACCGCCTACTGGTTTTCAAGACCAGCTCCTTCGGCCGCTCGGACAACCATCCTTGCGCTCCAGAGACCGGCATTTTATCTCAACGCCGTGCCGCAGGGCACTACGAGATTATCTCACGATGTATGCTTTCTGTAAATCGAGTGCCGATGAGGGCACATCCGCTCAGGAGGAGGGCTCATGCGAGCAATTATTGAGGAAAACCACGGCGGTCCCGAGGTGCTTCGGGTCAGCGAGATTCCCGCCCCCGTTCCCCGTTCGCGTGAGGTGCTCATCCGCGTTCGCGCCGCCGGAATCAACCGTGCGGATGCCCTGCAACGCCGCGGATTCTACCCGCCCCCTCCCGGATCGAGCTCCATCTACGGCCTGGAAGTGGCCGGGGAAATCGAGGCCGTCGGCGAGGGGGCATCCGTTGAGAACTGCGGTCGTCCCGTGATGGCCCTGCTCCCCGGAGGTGGGTACGCCGACTACGTGACGGTTCCGGTGGACCTGCTACTGCCGAAGCCCGAGAACCTGAGCTTTGAAGAGGCCGCGGCGCTACCCGAGGTGGCCGCCACGGTCTACTCCAACCTGGTACTGACCTGCGGCATGAGCATGGATCCCGCCGAGAACCTGCGCGAGGACGGGCAGAGCGCCACGGTGCTGGTGCACGGTGGCACCGGGGGCATCGGGGTGCACGCCATTCAGGTGGCACTGGCCGCGGGAACCCGCGTATTCGCCACGGTTGGGACCGAAGAGAAAGCGGAGTACGTGCGCTCGCTGGGTGCTGAACCCATCGTGTATCGGGAACATTCGTTCCGGGATGTCGTTCTGTCGGAGACCGGCGGGCGCGGCGCGGACTACATCCTGGACGTCGTGGGCGGGCGGTACTTTGATGATAACCTGCACACCCTCGCCGACGGTGGGCACCTGTGCATCATCGGGTTGCAGGGCGGACGAAAGGCCGAGCTGGACCTCGCGTACGCACTCACGCACCGGCTCTCGGTGCACGCCACGAGCCTGCGCAACCGCCCCGAGGCCCAGAAGGCCGAAATTCTGCGCGGCGTGCGCGAGCAGATCCTCCCGCTGGTCGAGTCGGGTCGCATCGGCGTGGGTCTTGACCGGGTATTCCCTCTGGAGGCCGCGGCCGAGGCGCACGAGTACTTTGATTCCGGTCTGCACCGCGGCAAGGTGGTGCTGCGGGTCGATTAGACAGGTTTCCGCGGGGTGCGGAGAAAACCTTGTTGCCGCGCTCCGCGAAACGTGACATAAATGCTCATATTTCCCTGACGAACCGTCACCAAAAGAAGATTTAGGGTAACCTAAGTATAGATGGGTTTGTGGCTCGCCGCGGAAGGTGATGTACGCATCCGACGCTCACCGGCCGCGAGCGACTCCCACCCGATAACCGTTCACGGCACACACCTAACGTAGAGGAGGACTCATGGGACTCAAAAGCTACCTGCAATCGCGCCGAGACGACGCCGAGCTCGGCAAGGGCATCTGGCGGCGCTCCCACGACCGCTTTATTCGCGGCATCGACCGATTCCACCAGGTGCTCGAGCGTCTGGCGGGCACCGAGTCCTCCGCCTCCATGATTGAACTCATCGTGCCGGACGCCAATGAGCTTGCCGACCTCATCCCCCGGGTGCGTGCCGTGGCCATGGAGGCCCACCGCCTCGCCCCCAGCGACGGCGATATCCCCGCCTCACAATTCGGCACCTACTCCGACCTCAACCGCGCCCTCTCCAAGGCCGGCAACGCCGTGGCTCTCTGCGCCGAGGCCCTGGCCATGGCCCGCTGCTTCGGCGAGTGCACCACCGGATGCGACCGCCAGGTGAGCGTGCACCGCCGCGTTGAGACCGTGGTGCAGCACGTGCAAGAGGCCGAACGCCTCATCCAGCGCGCCCAGAAGGAAGCGGCCGGCGAGCTGACCTTCGACGATGGAATCCCCGTGGGACGGACCGAACTCGTCGAGGCCTAGTGGTGCGTCAGTTTGATGCTCCACCGGGCACACGATACGCTTAAAAGAGAGGTGCATGACACCCCGCAAGCGGTTCAGTCACAATGGATGTGACGATGGTACGCAATCGAGAATCGCAGCTCGGTCCAGGCCCTCTACGGCACAACCAATGCATTAACGATTGACGGAAGAAGTCACACACCATGTTTGAATTCCATCGGAACGAGCGCGCGCGCCAGCTGCGCCCCAGCCTCTCCCGCTCCTGGTTGCTCGTTCGCGCCAACGCCACCGAAGACGTTTTTGAGCAGGCCTTCGAATCCGAGGCCGATTCCATCATTATTGACCTCGAGGACGGTTGCCCGCCCGAAGAGAAGGACGCAGCCCGCGAACAGGTCGTCCGCATGCTGAACTCCGGCGTGGTTGCTTGGGTTCGTATCAACGCCATCACCACCGAGCACTGGTGGAAAGACGTCAAGGCCCTCAAGAACGTGAAGGGTTTGCGAGGCGTCATGCTCGCCACCGCCGAGCACGCCACCGACATCGACCGTACCTCAGCTGAGCTGCCCGCCGGTACCCCCATCATCGCGCTGATTGAATCGGCCCTGGGCGTGCACCACTCGGTCGAGATTGCTCGCGCCATCGGTACCTTCCGCCTGGCCTTCGGCGCGGGCGACTACCGCCGCGACACCGGTTCCTCCGCAACCCCCATGGCCCTGGCCTACGTGCGTTCGCAGCTGGTCATCGCCTCCACCCTGGGTGGCCTGCCCGGCCCCATCGACGGCCCGACCCTCGGCGCATACGGTGCTGACCTCTCCAAGGCTTGCGGCTTCGCGAACGACCACGGCATGACCGGCAAGATTACCCTGGATATCCGCCAGGCAGAGACTATCAACGCGGCCTTCTCGCCCAGCGAGGTTGAGATCGAAGAGGCCCACCAGATGCTCGACGTGCCCATCGACGGCCCCCGCGACGGTTCCTACCTGCCGCGTTACCTGCGTGCAAAGAAGGTCAAGGAACTTGCCAAGGTTTACGGCCTGTGGGGCAAGACCGACAGCGACTTCCAGCGCGCATCCAAGTAACGCGCCGGCCCTACAGCGACGGCCGCGCATCCGACCCCTCGGAGGGATTCGGATGCGCGGCCTTTGGTTTAACGCTCCGGCCACCGACCGGCGGACGGGCTTGGCGACTAGTTGCGCGGGGAACGGCCGCCCGTAAGGGCGTGCGCGGCAACGTAGGACGTCGCCAGGGAAATCACGATGGGCACCAGGAACGAGGTGTCGTCCTCGTAGACGGCGCGGTAGAAGAACCAAACCGCCAGCGAAATCACGAGCGCCAGCACGTAGACGATGGCGAAGCGCACGGTGGGGGTGAACGGGGCACGCTGCGAGGAGCCCTTGCGGGCGGAGGTGCGGGACGAAGACATGAGGCCTCCCGGGATAGAGCGAGCTGTCGGACGCCTCGGAACGGGGTCGGGGCCTCGCGTGCCGAAGACGATACTAAAAACCGCCGCAACACACCGGAAACCGGCCTTGTTACGGCGGATGTGGAGCCCCCAGTGGGATTCGAACCCACGACCTTTTCTTTACGAGGGAAATGCTCTACCCCTGAGCTATAGAGGCACATACGCTACCTGCCGCGTTGAGACGGGCTTTCCGCGGAACAGTGCATACCCCGCAATAGTACCAAAAAGGCGGGGGAGAGGCGAATCATCGCGTTGCTACGGCGGCTCCGCGCAAGAGCCCCGCGCGGACGCGTCATGCACCCGCCGCGCCGGCGGGATAAGATGAACCTAAGCGTTATCCGTGCGCCCCGGCACCGATTCTTAGGAGGAATACCATGACCTCACCCTTTACCCGCCGCGCCCTGCTCATCGGCGCGCTTCCCGCCGCCGCACTGGGTCTGAGCGCCTGCGGCTCTTCCCAGGCCTCCTCTACCGCCTCCGCGAGCGGCTCGGCAGGCGGTTCGGCGAGCGCGACCTCGGAGAGCACCGCCGCAGCATCGGCGAGCGCATCCGCAAGCGCGTCCGCTATTCCCTCGAGCTCGGCTTCGGAGACCGCTTCCGCATCGGCTACCGCGGATGACGGCTACGTCGGCTACCGCCTCAACCGCGAAGTACCCGGCGCAGGCACCGCAACCCTGTATACCGACTACCAGTGCCCCTACTGCGCCAAGGCAGAACCCAAGTTCGAAGAAGCCGCCAAGAAGCTCGACGGCGTGCTGAACGTGACCGTGCGCAACATGCCGCTGAACATGCACGCCAACGCCGTACCCGCCGCACTCGCCGTGGAGGCCGCCGAGGCACAGGGCAAGCATCTTGAAATGGCGAACAAGCTCTTCGCCACCCAGAACGACTGGAAGAACATCAAGGAACGCGATAAGCTGCGCACCCTGTTCAACGACTACGCCAAGGAACTGGGCCTGAACACCGAAGAGTTTGATAAGGCTCTGCTCGACTCCGAAACCATCAAGCCCATTCAGCGCGACTACGAACACGCCGTGAAGATTGGTGTGAAGGGCACCCCCACCTTCGCCGTGAACGACAAGGTCATTGAGGGTCTGGATTCTTCCTCCTCGGTGGATGACCTGGTCAGCACCTTCAAGCGTGAAGCTGGCGTGAAGTAGTGGCACACATTCAGCTCTCCGGCGGGCAGCGCGCCGAAATTCACCCCGACGGGTTCAGCGAGCACGGCTATGTTCTCGAAATTGGGGGTGCCGAGCAGTCCCACGTGGACGTGCAGAACCCCGACTACGTGTTCTACGAGTACCTGCGCCGCATCGCAAACGCGGTGGATGCGCTCGCACCCGCCGGCGAGCCCATTACCGCCGCGCACCTGGGCGCGGGGGCGCTGACCCTTGTGCGCTATATTCAGGCGACCCGCCCCGGCTCCCGCCAGGTTGCCGTGGATATTGAACCCGAGCTCATGGGCTTCGTAACGGACCGCCTGCCGCTACCCGCCGGAACCGACTGCCAGCTGGTGGTCGGTGACGCCCGCGAGCAGCTGGTGAATCTGCCCGAACTGCTGGGCGTGCCCGGCTTCGACGCGATCATTCTCGACATCTTCACCGGCATGGACGCGCCCGCCCACCTGGCGAACCGCGACTTCTACCGCGAGCTCAGGGACGCCCTGAGCGAGCGCGGCATGGTCGCCATCAACGTGGGTGACGACGCGGGCCTGCCCTTCTTCCGCCTGCAGGCGGCCGCCATGCTCGAGGTTTTTGACCACGTGTGGTGCCTGTGCGAGAGCTCGATGCTCAGTGGCGAGAACGAGGGCAACCTCGTGCTCATCGGTACCTCCCGCGAGCTGGACGAGGACACCCAGGATCTGCTGTACGCGATGGGACCGCATCCGGCGGAGGTGCTCACCACCGACGAGCTGCGCGACCTGCTGGACAGCCTGGAGGCTTAGGCGCGAGATTTAAACCGTTGAGGCGGGTACCAACCGGGTACCCGCCTCAACTGTTTTCTATATGAGTTTTCTATATGCCGCACACCGGCGGAATTTTGGTTATTACTCGGGCAGCGGCACGGGAACGGGCTCCTCGCCCTCATCCTGCTGCTTGGAAGAGCCGCTCTGCGCGGTGGTCAGCGTAATGCCCACACTCGCCGTCATGAGCAGGCAGATCGCCACCCAACGAATCGGGCCCGTCTCCTGGTTTAGTAGCGCCCAGCCGGCAATCGCCGCGATGGCGGGCTCCATGCTCATCAGCACGCTAAACACCTGCTGCGGCAGGTTGCGCAGGGCCATCAGCTCCGCGCTGTAGGGGATTACCGAGGCGAACATCGCGGTACCGAAAATCATGAGGAGTAGCACCGGGTCCTGAGCCGCGTTCCACAGCGGCTGAGGTGCCGGAACAACCGCCGCCGCCGGGGCAATAAACGCAGCACCAACAAGCATCGCCACCGCCAGGCCGCTTGCACCCGGAACCAGGGCACCCCCGGGCACGAGATACTATCCTACGTGCTACCCGGGGGTGCGAGAAAGAAGAGACATGCTCTCCAGAGCAATATTCAGCTGGGCTCTCTACGGCTACCTAGAGGCCCTTCGCCTCGCGGTCTGCCCTAATCTGCTCGGCCGATGGAAGCGTAATGGAACTGGTCGCCATCTGTGCGATATCCACCGCGTGCGCGTCCACCGCGCCGGGGAGGTAGCGATCCATCTCCTCGCTATCACCGCGTTCCTGGGCCCGTTTTTGGGCGCGGGCATGCGAAATGGAGATGCCGATACTCGCCAGCACCAGCAGCGAAATGGCCAGCCAGCGAACCGCATCCGTCGGCTCGGCCAGCATAATGACGCCCACCAGCGCGGCAATCGCCGGTTCCAGCGAAAGCACCACACTGTAGATGTGCGCCGGCAGCAGGCGCAGGGAAGAGACCTCGCCCAGAGCCGGAATGGCCGAAGCCAGCAGACCCATCAGGCAACCAATCGCCAGCAGGTGAACGTCCTGAGTCACCTTCAACAGGTTATTGCCGCTCAGAATAAACGGGAACGGCAGCACCAGCAGCGTGGATACGGCGTTGCCCATCACCATGCCGCCCATACCCGGAATGAGCGCGCCCACCTTCTCCGTCGCCAGGATGTAGGCGGCACGCGAAATCGCCGTCAGCACCGCGAAGAACACGCCCACCAGGGCAAAGTCCTCAGGCTTGGCCTGTGATTCGGCCGTCAGAATCGCCATGCCGCTAAAGGACAGGGCAATCCATACCAGGTCCAGCTTGCGGCGGGACATAACGGTCGCCAACACCAGCGGGCCCATAAACTCGATTGCCACGGCAATCGCCAGCGGAACCTGCTCAATCGCCACGTAGAAGAAGGCGTTCGCGCCGGTGAGGGCCACGCCCAGCACGATGACCGCGGTCCATTGCGCGCGAGTCCACGCGAGAATATTCGGGCGGAAGAACACGTACAGCAGGATGGTGGAAGTCAGCAGACGTAGCGCCACCACACCCCAGGGCCCCAAATCACCCATGAGCTGCTTCGCGAGGGCTGAACCGAATTGCGCGGAAATAATCGCGCCGGTCGCGTAGGCGACACCCAGCCCCTGAGTGGCCAGGGGAGAACGCGCAGCCGTGGGCGTGCTGGCGGAAGAAGTCATGGTAATCCTTTACAGCATGAAGCGTAAGCAAGTATCGGCGGTACAGCCCAACCCGAATCGCCGTGAAACGGGTCACGCATTATGCAGACAATGAATAGTGTGTAATCTAGGACAATTTTACGCGGTTTAAAAAAGGGCGCAAATAAATGGGAAGCGATTTCAGAAGCGCCGCCGCGCCGGCTGGACGACCGCGCTCAAGCCCTCGGTGAACTCAAGCCCTCGGTGAACAAGGCTCTTCCAGCCCGCCGGAAGGCTCGCCCGTTCAGGAAATATTCACCCGACCGTGCTTTACTAAAGACATGATTGACCCGAAGAAGTCTCTATTCGATGAGGACGGCAACCCCCGTCCCGCGCTAACCACCACCCTCGACAACGTACTGCGCATGCAACGACCGCTCGCGCTGTCCATCGTCAAGAAGCTGCGCGAAGCGCACCCCGACGAAACCCCCGCACAGATTCACAAGCGCCTCGACCGCGCCTACCTGCGCGACATCACCGCCATCGGTGGCGTGACCGGCGCATCCGCATTCGTGCCCGGCGTCGGCACCATTACCTCCATGAGCCTCTCGGCGCTCGCCGTGGGCGGTTACATGGAGCGCACCGCCCTCTACGCCCAGGCCGTCGCCGAGCTGCACGGCGTGCACGTGCACGACCCCGAAACCGCCCGCTCCATGGTCATGGCCATCATGCTCGGCGAGGAGGGCTCGCAGCTCATGAACACCGTGCTGCTGCAGACCGGTAAGGCAAGCGGCGTATCCAATAAGTGGGGTATGCTGCTGGGCAATTCCTCCGGCGGCAAGATGTTCAGCGTCGAGCGCACCATCCGCAACCTGTTCATCCGTCGATTCCTCTCGCGTCAGACCGGCGCGCTACTCGGCCGTGCCCTGCCCTTCGGCGTGGGTGCTGTGGTCGGCGGCGGCGCAAACCTGGCTCTCGGCAAGGATGTCGTGCGCAACACTCGTAACGCTTTCGGCGACGCCCCGGCATACTTCCCCACGGAGCTCATGATTACCCCGCGCGCACCGCGCGTGAAGTCCGAAGAGGACGAGTCCCCGGAGAGCACCCGCGGCGAACGAGGCCAGCTCGTGGATAAGGCCGGTTCGATTCTCAAGGGTGCGGGCAAGGTCGCTAGTAAGGCTGCCGGAAAGGTCTTCACCCGTGGCAAGGGCCACGACACTGAGGCCGAAAACCGCCCTATGCTCGAGCGCTAAAACCCTCGCTGGTTAGCAGACATAGCAAAGCCCCAACACGCTGAAGACCCCGGATCCCTGAACTCAGGGACCCGGGGTCTTCAGCGTTAAGACCGGCGCTCAGCCGATGCTACCGACTACGCGTTCTTCGCGTGATCGAGCAGCTGAGCCGCAATGCCGTTGTAGGTGTGCGGGGTCAGGTTCGACAGACGCTCCTCGGCCTCGGGGGAAAGGCCCAGGGTTGCCACGAACTCCTTGAGGCGAGCCGCATCCACGCGGTGACCGCGGGTCAGCTCCTTCAGACGCTCGTAGGGGTTCTCCATGCCGGGAACGCCCGCGATAGCCTCCGCGCGCATCACCATCTGGATTGCCTCGGCCAGAACCTCCCAGTTGGAGTCCAGGTCGGCAGAAATCACGTCGGCCGCGATGTCCAGGCGCTTCAGGCCCTTCACCACGTTCGAGATGGCCAGGACCGAGTGACCGAAGGCCACGCCGATGTTGCGCTGAGCCGAGGAATCGGTCAGGTCGCGCTGCCAGCGGGAGGTCACCAGGGTCGAGCCCAGCGAATCCAGCAGGGCGTTGGAGAGCTCCAGGTTAGCCTCCGCGTTCTCGAAGCGAATCGGGTTAACCTTGTGCGGCATGGTGGACGAACCGGTCGCACCGGCCACCGGAATCTGGCGGAAGAAACCAATCGAAATGTAGCTCCACACGTCGGTGCAGAGGTTGTGCAGCACGCGGTTGAAGTGCGCGATATCCGAGTACAGCTCGGCCTGCCAGTCGTGCGACTCAATCTGGGTGGTCAGCGGGTTCCAGGTCAGGCCCAGGTGCTCAACGAAACCGCGAGAAATCTTCTGCCAATCGGCGGTGGGCACCGAGGCGTAGTGCGCGGCATAGGTGCCGGTCGCACCATTGATCTTGCCGAGGAACTCGGTCGCCTTCACATGCTTGACCTGGCGCTTCAGGCGATAGGCGAGCACGCCCATCTCCTTGCCCAGGGTGGTCGGGGTTGCGGGCTGACCGTGGGTGCGCGAGAGCATGGGAACCTCGCGGCCCTCCTCGGCCAGGTTCAGCAGAACCTCAATCAGCTCCTCGGCTGCGGGGATCCACACGTTCTGCACGGCATCCTTGATGCCCAGGGCGTAGGAGAGGTTGTTGATGTCTTCGGAGGTGCAGCCGAAGTGAACCAGCGGCACCAGGTGGTCCAGGCCCAGACCCTTCAGTCGGCGACCGATGTAGTACTCGACGGCCTTTACGTCGTGAACGGTCACGGCCTCAATCTCGGCCAGCTCGGCCACGGATTCGGCGTTGAAATCGGTCACGATGGCGCGCAAGCCCTTCTTCTGCTCCTCGCTCAACGGGGACAGGCCCGGCAGCACCTTGTGCTCGCACAGGTAGATGAACCACTCGACCTCAACGTGGATGCGGTCACGGTTCAGCGCCGCCTCAGAAAGGTAGTTCGTCAGGGGTGCGGTGACGGAGGCGTAGCGTCCGTCTAGGGGGCCCAGAGCGAGTTCGCCGGTGCCCAAATCGATACGGCCAGAAGGCAGGATGGTGTTATTGGTGTGAGACATAACTCCATTTTCGCATGGATCGCCGGAAAATGCGGGCGGGGTGCGGGGCGGTGGGCGGTTGGAGGGTGGTCTGGATAGTGGTTGGGCAATGTCTCGGATGGTAGCTCAGACGACGGTTTGGGAGGCGGCTGGGGGTGGTCCGGGCGGTGCTCGCTGCAGGCACGCTGACTCCAATGGGCGGGCGTTTTTTCGGCTCCGAAGCGGCTCCGGAGTGGTTTCGGGGCAATCTTTGCACGGAAATATGACGGCGGCGGAAGCTGTGGATAAAGCATTTTGCGGGTCCTGCAGCTCAAATCCGTGCGGATTTTTCGTTTTGTGGGGTCGCTATCCACAGGTGGCTAAAAGCCGGGGGGAGCAACGCCGGCTCGCCCATAGGCTGGAACCAAAGTCCACCCGCTAAGCCGGTATTCGTAACCGGCCCCTCCGAAAGGACGCGCCGTGCCCACCTTCGTCGATTCCACACCGCCATCTGCGCCTCCGGGAACCCCCAACCCGCCCAGCACCGCGGATATTCTGCGTGCTGCCGGGCACCTGGGCATCGGCTCCGCGGCCGGACGCGCGTTCGCCGCCTCGCTCCTCGCGGCAGCCACCCTGGCTCGCACCAAGGGTGCCGAGCTTTCCGCACGCATGCGCGCCGAAGCCCACGAGATACAGGGGGTCTACGCGCGCACCGGCGAGCTCGGAACAGAGCACTGGGCCTCGGAAGCGGGCCGCGCCTTCCGCAGACAGCTCGAAAAGCACCGCGACAGTATTCGAGACAGGGCACAGATTGCCGAGAACGCGGCGGCCGATATTGCCGCCGCCGCTGAAGAGCTCGCCGCCGAACTGACCGCCAAAGCCCAGGCCGTTACCGCCGCAGCCGGTGCCCTCGACAGCCTCCTCGGGTCCCTCGCGGATACCGCTGCCGATATCCTCGACCCCGGAAAACTGGAGGATCTCGTGGCCCGCCACGCGGGGTCCGCGCAACACGAGCTTGATTCCCTCATGCACGTCAGCCTCCCCGAGGGGCTCAACGCGCTCGTTACCCGCCAAACCGGCTATTAGACCGCTGCTCACCGCTAGTCGTCGCTAGGAGAACCCATCTAGGAGAACCCATGACCAACGCAACGTACGCCCTTCCCGTCGAGGGGAGCGGCTCGGCCCCCACCGGGGCGACCATCACCGTCACCCTGGAAGAGATGCCAGCCATCGCCGATTCTCTCACTCATGCCAGCCAGCGCTGCGCTGAACGTCCGGTGCCCATCTCGAGCATTGGCGCAGAGACGATGCTCTTTCTCGGGGTCAACGCGCGCGCCCGTCTGGCCAGCGGTCAGTGCACCATGCTGGCCGCCGGAATGGGCCAAAGCGCCGCCGATCTGGTGGCCACGGCGGTGGCCGTGCGCCTCGCCCACAGCGCCTACCTGCAAGTTGAGAATATGGTGGCCGGCTGGTTTGAATCGCTCGGTATCGCCCAGGACGGTAAGCTTCCTGACGGGCTGACGGTGCGAACCCACATTCGCGGTGCCCTCGCCGGCGACCCGGATGAGGTCCGGTACCTTATCCGGCTGACGCTGCCCGAGCTCGGGTACTATAGCGCATCAATAGCGATGCCCTATTCACCCCTCGTCGCGGCGGTACTTTTTGGGGCGACAGCCTATCTGGACGCCCGGCTCAACCCCGAGATTGCCCGCCGGAGAGTGGCTGAACGGCTGTCCAGGATCACCGGAATCCCCGCGAAAATCATTGAGAAATTCATCGGGAGGGCCACCCTATCGTTGAAGAGAGAGAATACGTGGCGGGACGTGGGCAACACGGCACACAACGTGCGTACCGCTTCGGCTGATGAGTACGGAGTTGGCGCGCACCGGGGAGAGAAAAATCAGCTTTCCGTAGGCTCCAGCTCGGAACGTTTGCAGGCGGCCGCCAAGGCTCAGGATCAGGAATTCGAGCGTTCTCAGCAGGACCCGACGAAGGGCGAACGCGGCGCCGTGATGGTCACCGTCATGTACGAAGAAGGCCACGAGGGTGACCCCGCCTATGCCCTATACGTGGTGAGTATTCCGGGGACTAACTTTGACTCCTGGGGAGGTTCTCCCATGGACCCTGCGGGTGCTATACGTGAAACGTTAGGTGAAGATACCACGATGAACCCCGCCTATCGGATGGTTCTGCAGGCTTTGCGTGATGCCGGCGCGCCGCAGGGCGCCCGCGTGTACCTGGAAGGGTTCAGCCAGGGAGCCATGGTTGCCTACAACATGGCTAATAGTTTCGAGGTCGCCAAAGAAATCAACATCGTCGGTATCTACGCCCAAGGTGCTCCGCTACGAGGTTTGCCCGCCAAACGCCGAGACTTCGCCGTGGATTATGTGGAAGGTGAAGGCGATATTGTTCCGGATAGTGCACGGCGGGAAGAGGGCGGCTGGCGTCCTGACGACCGTGATACAGCAATTACCATCCAGAACCCTGTACACGATGGCGAAAAATACCGAGAAACTCTAGAGCGTGAGGGGCATAGTAACGCGGTTTTTGGTGGCATGCGTGCGGCAATGGGCGGCAAAGAGTATGTACTAGGAGAGCAGAAGGTTACCTCGGGTTCTGCTATGCCGGATGGATACAGCCTAGCTGAGCGAAGGGACGTAACGATCTCACGTATCGGAATCTACTCGCGACAGGCCTACAAATCGGGAGTTAGGTTTGACGAGAAGGGTGTAGACGAAGCGATTGAACATGGAACAGGTGGAATGATCAAGGGCGTTCAGGACGCCAAAGATAAGGGGGAACGAATCCAAAAAGCAGCCCAAGATACGTGGGAGGGCGCCGAACGGCGTCTCCCTCACCCGGGCCCTAAACCGTCGCAGGAGCCCCGGAACCCGAAGCCGACCTGGCCCGAGATGCCTGCACCGCAGGCACCCAAAACACCTCCCCTGCAGGGATACGACCCGCAGAATGTTCCGCCCGCCATCAACTTGCCGGCGGACCTGAGCGGCCCGGAGCCTGCCACCATCAAGTTGCCTGCCCGAATCGAGCCGGAGGGTCTACTACCCCCTGCAGATTTGCTTCCGCCGGACCTTCTGCCAGAGCCCGCAGGCTCACAGGCAAACATCGGAAAGGTTATTAATCAGCCAACCATCGACGACCTGCAACTCCCTAAAATTGGTTCTGCGCTCGGGGACCCGTTCCTCGGGCCCCGCCAGGGCGGGGACTACGAGGGCGGGGAATCGCTCACCCCCGACCTGCCAGACCTGAAGCCTGTTCCCATGCCCGTGGCGCCGGCCGAGGATATTGACCCGGGATTCCACACGCCGATTCCTCCCGAGGAGACCGACCCGGGGTTGATACACCCCGCATCGGAGCCTCGGCGCGCCGTCACTGTTGAGCGGGAGCCGGCATTTGCCTAGTGGGGAGTGCCGCAGGTGAGGAGGCGGAGACCGGCTTGGGGATGGCTCGTCCTGTCCCCATACTGGTCTTCACCCCGGTAGCGCTGGCTCCGCGGCGCTCGCGGGCACATACTGAAGCTATGAGCCACTCAGAAGAATCCACCAGCATCCCGGTCCGCCCAGTCTTCGATACCCTGCCCAGCTATGCCGCGGGTAAGCCTCCCGCTCCCGTCGAGGGCCTGACCCGGTACAAGCTTTCCTCTAACGAGAACCCTCTGGGCCCCGTGCCCGAGGTGGCGCGCGTGCTGGCCGAATTTGATGCGGTGCACCGCTATCCCGACCCCCTCTCAACCGCCCTGCGTACCGCCCTCGCCGGGCAGCTGGGCGTGGACGCCGAGGATATCGTGACCGGCGCCGGCAGCCTCGGCGCGCTCAACCAGATTATTAAAACCTTCGCGGGCGTTAACGCCGACGGTGTGCAGGACGAGGTCATCTACGCGTGGCGTTCCTTCGAGGCTTACCCCATTCTGGTTGGCATCATGGGCGCCCGCAGCGTGCAGGTTCCCAACCTGCCCAACGGCGCGCACGACCTGGACGCTATGGCCACGGCCGTCACCGACCGCACCCGCCTGATCCTCGTGTGCACCCCCAATAACCCGACCGGTCCCGCCGTGACCGAGAGCCAGATTCGCTCCTTCCTTGCGAAGGTGCCGGCTACCGTTCCCGTGGTCATCGACGAGGCCTACTTCGAGTTCTGCGCGGCCTCCTCCATCCCGGAGGGGGAAGAGCCCCCGCTGAACGGCCTGGATATCTACCGTGACTACCCGAATGTCATCATTCTGCGCACTTTCTCCAAGGCGCAGGGCCTGGCGGGTTTGCGCGTGGGCTACTCGATTTCGCACCCGCAGATTACCCGCCACCTGCGGGTTGCCGCGACGCCCTTTGCCGTATCTGCCCTGGCCGAGCGGGCCGCCGTCGCCTCCATCGAGCACCAGGAGGCCGTCATGGAGCGGGTCAGTCACATTGTGGCCGAGCGTGAGCGCGTCACGGCTCGCCTACGCGAACTGGGCTACGAGTTCCCGGGCACCTACGCAAACTTTGTGTGGCTACCCCTGGGGGAGCGGACCGGTGACTTCGTTGACCTCATGAACCGGAACGCTCTCTCGGTGCGTGCCTTCGGGTCCGAGGGCGTGCGCGTGAGCATCGGCGAGGTCGAGGCAAACGACCGTTTCCTGTCCCTGTGCGAGCTCTTCGCGCAGGAGGGCTAATCTCGCTCAACATCGCTGGATAAGCTTGAATCGCATAGCGGTCCTGAGCGGATGAAGATGAAGGAACCCTCCTATATATTCTGATTATCGAATATATAGGAGGGTTCCTTTGGCCATTAAACGCGGTCGGTATCGCCGCCGGTTTTCGCCTGCTCATATGCTGAATGACGGGGCGCAATACGCGGTGTTCCAGGCGTGTTCCGAGCGTGCACGTTATCGCCGAGAGCCCGAAATAGTAAACTGGTAGGTATATATGCCCAGTCCTGATGGTGCACCGGCCGTAAATCAGCCTCTCAACCCTCCACCTTTCGTGGAGAATGAGGCTTGGCCCCGGTAGCCCGCAGGCGAAGCCATCGTCACGTGTGGAGGTTAGATGCACGAGAACGACAAGTACCCGGGAGTGCCCGAGCGCATCCAGCTCATGGATGAGAACGGCACCGTCCACGAACACCCCACCTTCAGCCGATACGTCAAAGACGTCGATGGTGATACCCTGCGCGAGGCCTACCGCCTCATGTACACCACCCGCCGCTTCGACGACGAGGCGACCGCCCTGCAGCGCCAGGGCCAGCTCGCCCTGTGGGTTCCTAGCCGAGGCCAGGAGGCCGCGCAGGTTGGCTCCGCACTGGCCTACGCCCCCAACGACTACATCTTCCCCTCCTATCGTGAGCACGCCGTCGCCCTGGCGCGCGGTGTGGATTTCCGCGATCTGATTACCATCTTCCGCGGCACCACCACCCACGGTTGGGACATGAAGGCCTACAACTTCCACACCTACACCAAGGTGCTGGCCGCCCAGACCCTGCACGCCGTCGGTTACGCCATGGGCCTGAACTTCGATGCCGATATCGAGGCTGAAACCGGCAAGCGCCCCACCGGCCAGGGCCAGGCCACCGACCCCGCAACCGACGCGCAGAAGCCCGCCGTCGCGGTCTACTTCGGCGACGGCTCCTCCAGCGAGGGCGACGTTCACGAATCCATGGTCTTCGCGGCCTCCTACGATGCCCCGGTGCTCTTCTTCGTGCAGAACAACCGCTGGGCCATCTCGGTTCCCTTCGAGGTGCAGTCGCGCGTGCCGATTTCGACCCGAGCCGCCGGTTACGGCTTCGAGGGCCTGCGCGTGGACGGCAATGACATCCTGGGCGTGCTCGCGGTGACCCGTTACGCCATGGAGAAGATTCGTGCCGGCGAGGGCCCCGTGCTCATCGAGGCCGAGACCTACCGCCTGGGCCCGCACACTACCGCCGACGACCCCACGAAGTACCGCACCGAGGCCGACCTTGAGGGGCCGCTGCACCGCGACCCCATGATTCGCCTCGAGAAGTACCTGCACGAGCAGGGCTACGCCGACGATGCCTTCTTCGAGGAGGTTGCCGAGTCTGCTCAGAAGGTCGCATCCGGCGTGCGCGACGCCGTGCTTTCCGCCGAGGTGGCCGACTTTGAGCACTTCTTCGACCGCGTCTACGCCCAGGAACACCAGCAGGTTGAGGACGACCGCGAATTCTACCGCACCTACAACGCAGGCTTTGAAGAGGAGTAAAGATGAGCGAAAACATTGAGCGTTTGACCCTCGCCAAGGCCATTACTCGCGGCCTGGAGGATGCCCTGGAGGCTGACCGCACCGTGGTTCTGCTCGGTGAGGATATCGGCAAGCTTGGCGGCGTGTACCGCGTGACCGAGGGCTTGCAGGCCCGCTTCGGCAACCGCCGCGTCATGGATAGCCCGCTGGGGGAGTCCGGCATTATCGGTACCTCCATCGGCATGGCGCTGCGCGGGTACCGCCCCGTTCCCGAGATTCAGTTCGACGGCTTCGTTTTCCCCGCCTTCAACCAAATCACGAGCCAGCTTGCGAAGATTCACAACCGCACCGATAAGCAGTACATCGTGCCGGTGACGATTCGTATTCCCTACGGTGGCGTGATTGGCTCGGTGGAGCACCACTCCGAGTCACCCGAGGCGCTGTTCGCCCACACCGCCGGCCTGCGCATCGTGACTCCCTCGAGCCCGCACGAGGCGTATTGGATGACCCGCAAGGCGATTGAGTGCCCGGATCCGGTCATTATCTTTGAGCCCAAGCGCCGCTACTGGCTCAAGGGGGACGTGGATCTGAACGACACCTCCTTCGACCCGTTTAGCGCCAAGGTCGTGCGCGAGGGTACCGACGCCACGATTGTTGCGTACGGTCCGCTGGTTCCGGTGGCCCTGGCAGTCGCGGAGGCCGCGGTTGAGGATGGCCGCTCGATCGAGGTGATTGATCTGCGCTCGATTTCTCCGCTGGATGTGCCGACCGTGGCCGCCTCGGTGGCGAAGACCGGCCGACTGATTATCGCCCACGAGGCCCCCACCTTCGGTGGCATGGGTGGTGAGCTGGCGTCCGCGATTACGGAGCGTTGCTTCTACAGCCTGCAGGCCCCGGTGATCCGCGTGGGTGGCTACTACATGCCGTACCCGGTGTCCCGTGTTGAGGAGGAGTACGTGCCCGATATTGACCGTATTCTTGAGGCGGTTGACCGCGCTTTCGATTACTAGGCGCGGTTTCGGGGTTGGTATGTGCACCCCGTTGCTTGACGCTTCGTTCTGAGGTGTGCCGCCGGTCTGCTATCGGCGGCGCACAGCGGCGGATAGGACCGCCCATAATATTCCATGTAGGGTATATGCCCTAGTGAGAGGTAAATATGTCCCAGATTTTTTCGCTTCCCGACGTGGGCGAAGGCCTGACCGAGGCTGAAATCCTCAGCTGGAAGGTCGCAACCGGCACCGAGGTCGCCATCAACGATGTGCTGGTCGAGATTGAGACCGCGAAGAGCGTCGTCGAACTGCCCTCGCCCTTCGCCGGCACCGTCGAAGAACTGATGGTCGCCGAGGGTGAGACCGTCGAGGTGGGTACCCCCATCATCCGCATCTCCGGTGGCGACGGCGCGGCCCCGGCCGCCCCCGCCGCGCCGCAGCAGGAGACCGAATCCGGCACCGCGCTGGTCGGCTCCGGACCCAAGGCGGACGCCGTTAAGCGCCGCGCACGTAAGCGTCCCGTCTCCGCGGCCCAGCCCGCACAGGCTGCTACGGCACCGGTCGCACCGGCTGTTCAGGCACCCGTGGCGCACACTCCCGCTGACTCGGCAAACCGTAACCAGGGCCTGCTGAGCGAGCTGGCTGAGCGCGCCTCCCGCTTTGTGGAGAACACCCCGCTGAACTCGGTGGTGCAGCGTCTGGCCCACGAGCCCATCGCCGCCCAGACCCCGGCACCCGCGCAGGACTCGGCTCCCACGCAGGCCCTGCCGCCCGAACAGGTTCCGTACCGCCCTACCCTGGCGGCCCCTCCGGTGCGTTTGGCCGCTAAGGAACTCGGCGTCGACCTGGCCCACGTGACCGCCACCGGTGCCCGCGGCCAGGTGACCAAGCAGGACCTCATGAACTACGTTGCCCACCTCAAGGACGTGCAGCACAGCGGTGCCCGCCAGCCCTTCTGGCAGGGTGCAACCACCCCGGGCGACCGCATCGAGCGCATCCCGGTGCGCGGCGTGCGCAAGGCCACCGCGAAGGCCATGGTCGCCTCGGCCTTCAGCGCCCCGCACGTGTCGATTTTCGTGGACGTGGATGCATCCCGCACCATGGAGTTCGTCAAGCGCCTGAAGAAGTCCCGCCACTTTGAGGGCGTGAAGGTCACCCCGCTGCTGGTTCTGGCCGCCGCGGTAATTTGGGCCGCCGAGCGCAACCCGCAGGTCAACGCAACCTGGACCGATAGCGAGATTCAGATTAAGCACTACATGAATCTGGGTATCGCAGCCGCCACCCCGCGCGGCCTGATGGTTCCGAACATCAAGGATGCCCAGGAGCTTTCCCTGCGCGAGCTTGCGATTGCCCTGAACAACCTGACCACTCGCGCTCGTGAAGGCAAGACCCAGCCGGCAGAGATGGCGAACGGCACCCTGACCATTACGAATATCGGTTCGCTGGGCATTGATACCGGTACCCCGATTATCAACCCGGGTGAGGTTGCGATTGTGGCCTTCGGTACCATCAAGCAGAAGCCGTGGGTGGTTGACGGCGAAGTGATTCCTCGCTGGGTGACGACCCTGGGTGGTTCGTTCGATCACCGCGTGGTGGACGGCGACCTCTCGGCTCGCTTCATGGCCGATGTGGCGGCCATCCTGGAGGAACCGGCCCTGTTGCTGGACCACTAGGCAATAACCTAAACGGCCCCGAAGAGCCGTTCAACGCGAAGACCTCCGGCGCACATAGCGTGCGCCGGAGGTCTTCGCGTTTTGTATCGGCATCGGTGCGGTGTCCGGTGCTTCGGAGGCTAGTCGTCCTCGCGCTCCACCCGGGTGCTCGGGTACTTATCCACGCGGCGGTGGTATATCTGCCCGCAGGCGCCGCCTATAAGGGCTCCCAGGAAGCTGAGCGCCAGGATGAGCATAATCGCCAGCAGGCCGTTGGAGGTATCCCCGTTCATGAGCCGCTGCATGGAGAACGCGGCGGTTCCGTTCGGGAAAATCTGCGGGACCAGGTAGGTGGCCAGCGAAGCCACAATGAGGCCCATGAGGTGCCACAGCCACACCGCAATACCCTGCTTGGAGCCGGCGAATCGAGCCATGCGTCCGGCGGCGTATCCGCCGACCAGGTAGGCACCAAAGATGAGGACGCTCAGGGCGACCGCCACGGGAACTACGGAGGATTCCCCGGAGAGTAGTCGTCCGATGACGGCGTGGTACTCGAGGGACTGCTCCTGCCCGGTAGAGGTGAGCCAGGCGCCGATGCCCCAGCGGCCGCCGTCCATGAGGGTGATGGCAACGAGCCAGCCGAGCAGGCCCGGGAGCACGTGCATGCGGGAGTACCGTTCCTTCTGCATCTGCAGAGCGGTGGCGGCGGTGAGTACCGGTTCGCCGGGCTGGAGGATGGGCTGAGCGGGTTGGCTCGCTGGGACGGCGAAGCCCCCGTGCTGGGTGGGCTGTTCCGGCGCGCGCGGTGCGGTGTTCTGCGGGCTAAAGCTGGGTGCCGTTCCGCGGTCGTTGGCGGTCTGCGCGCCGCGGTGTTCGGACACGCTCGGGGCAGATGCGGCGCTCTGCGCGGGCGCGGAACCCGCGGATGCGCCGCCATCCGAGCTACCTGAGCCGGGGGTGTTGAGCCAGCTGAAGGCGCTTTCCCCGCCGTCCGAGGTGTCCGCGTCATCCTGGGGGCTGGGAGCCGGGATGGGGCTGGGGAAGGCGCGGGTCGCCTCCCCGTCGGTGGTTCGCGACTCGGCGCGGCGTGAGGCGGCCTGCTGCAGGTCCTCGGCGGTCAGCACGACCGTGGGGTCGTCGGAGGAGAAGGCCGCGTCCCACAGATCCTGCTCGCTGGGTGCGGAATTGTCGTTGCCCTTTGCCTGCTGGCTGGCCGCCGGGCGGGACTCCGGCTGCTGGTTGTGTTGTGTATTCATGGCTTCCGATAACGGGGTTCGGGGATCGTCTGGCGACCCGGTGTGTGCGGTGGCTCGCGGGCCGAGCGGGTCTTAACTTACTCGCTGTGCTCGGACTGGAAGGCCCGGGCCTCTTCGAGGGATTCGGCGGAGTAGGGGTGGGGATGTGCGGGTCGTTCGTTCTCGTCGAGGGCGCGAACCACGCGTCCGGGGTTGCCGACCACGACGGAGTTTGCGGGTACGTCCTTGGTGACGACGGTACCCGCACCGATGACGGAGTTCTTGCCGATGGTCACGCCGCCCAGGATGATGGCGCCGCCACCGATCCAGACGTTGTCTTCAACGGTGATGGGCTTGCCGCCTTCCCAGTATGCGGCGCGGTCGACGGGGTTGAGCGGGTGGGTGGGGGTGAGGAACTGCACGTTGTTGCCGACGAGCACGGTGGAGCCGATTCGGATCGGGCAGACGTCCAGGAATACGCAGCCGAAGTTGAAGAAGGAGCCGTCACCAATGTAGGTGTTCACGCCGTAGTCGAAGCGTGCGCCGGGGCGGATGTGGGAGTGCTCGCCCAGGTGGCCGAGGTTTTCGCGGTAGACGTGCATGGCCTGGGCGTGCTCGCCTCGGGCGTAGTGCTCCTCCGCGAGGACGGTGACGGCGTGGATGCGCTTAGTCTGTGCCGCACATTCGGCGTCGGGCATGTAGGCGGCGCCGGAGACCATGCGGTTGAAGATGTCGCCGTTGGGGCGCTGCGGGGTGTGCATTAGTGGGCTCCTCCCAGAAGGTAGACTAGGGCGATGATGGCCAGACCGATGAGAATGACGACTCCTCCGGCGATGGCGAAGCGCTTGGAAATTTCGCGAAGGAGCTGCTTGAACTGCTCGTCGGTTATGTCTTGCTGTCGCTTACTCATGGTTTAAGTATCCCAGAGTTGCGCCGAGCGCACCCGGGGGAGTGTCGTGAAACTGGCCGCTCCGGGCTCCCTTAGCTGGGAGCCTGCCGTGAAGATGGCCTGGAAGGGCGCTGGAAGTTGAGCCGAGGGGCTGTCGGCGGGCACAATCGAAATCATGACTGAGGCTCAGAAGAACACGAACACGGGGGACGCAGCCCCCGCGCGCGCCGCGGTGTTCGGCGCACCCGCTACCGAATCCGGTGAGAACCCCCTGGCGCACCGCCCCTGGTTGAAGAATTATTCTTCGTGGACTGCCCGCGATATTGAGCTGCCTGAAACTTCGCTGAGCCACCTTATCGATGAGGCGGTGCGTAGCGTCCCGCAGAAGGTCGCCCTGGAGTTCTTTGGCGCGACCACGACCTACGCTGAGTTGGGCGATCAGATTGAGCGTGCTGCGGAGGGTCTGCGCGTTGCGGGTGTGCAGGCGGGTGACCGTGTGGCGCTGATTTTGCCGAACTGCCCTCAGCATATTGCGGCGTTCTATGCGATTTTGCGCCTGGGCGCGATTGTGGTGGAGCATAACCCGCTGTACACGGGGGCTGAGCTACGCCACATGTTTGAGGATCACGGCGCGAAGGTCGCGATTGTGTGGGACAAGATTGCCTCGCACGTGACCGAGATGCCGGCCGATATCCGCCCCACCCACATTTATTCGGTGAACCTGATTTCGGCGATGCCGCGCCTCATGCGCACCGCGCTGAAGCTGCCCGTCAAGAGCGCGCGTGCCTCGCGTGAGAAGCTGACGGGCCCGGCCCCGGGCACGGTGCCGTGGTCGCAGCTGCTCAAGAGCGAGCGCATTGATCCCGCGCATCGCCGCCCGACCGCGCACGATATTGCGCTGCTGCAGTACACCTCCGGCACGACGGGTCTGCCCAAGGGCGTGATGCTCACGCACCGCAACCTGGAGTCGAACGGCCGCATGGGTGAGGCGTGGATTAACCCGGGCGATGACGAGGTGATTTACTCGGTCCTGCCGCTCTTCCACGCGTACGGCATGACCCTGGGCGTGACGATTGCGTCGCTGTGCCGTGCCCGCCTGGTGCTGTTCCCGACCGTGGACATGGACCTGATTTTGAAGGCGATGAAGAAGACCCGCCCGACGATTCTGCCGGCCGTGCCTCCCGTGTACCGTCGTCTGATGGATGAGGCAAAGAAGCGCGGCGTGTCCCTGGAGGGTATCCGCTACGCGGTGTCGGGCGCGATGAACCTGCCGCCCGAACTGGTGGCCGAGTGGGAGGAAGCCTCCGGCGGTTTCATGGTGGAGGGCTACGGCCTGACCGAGTGCGCCCCGCTGGTCTCCTGCAACCCGCTGAACGACACCCGCCGCGCCGGCTCGATTGGTGTGCCCTTCCCCTCGACTGATATTCGCGTGGTGGATCCGGAGACGGGTGCGGATGTGCCTCTCGGCGAGGAGGGTGAGCTGTGGGTCAGCGGTCCCCAGCGCTTCATGGGTTATTGGAAGCGTGAAGACGAGACCGCGAAGACCATCACCCCCGACGGCTGGTTGCGCACGGGTGATATTGTGCGCCTGGACGAGGACTTCTTCATCCAGATTGTGGACCGTATCAAGGAGGTCATTATCACCGGCGGCTTCAACGTCTCCCCGACCGAGGTGGAGGTCGCCCTCAAGCAGCACGATACGGTTGCGGATGCGGCGGTGGTCGGTATTCCGCTGCCCGGCGGCGGCGAGATGGTCGTGGCCGCGGTGGTTCCCGCCCCCGGCCGGGTGGTGGAGGAGCACACCCTGCGCGAACACTGCTACTCGAAGGTGACTCGCTATAAGGTGCCGCGCCGCATCGTGGTCGTGGACGACCTGCCGCGTTCGATGCTCGGCAAGGTGCTGCGCCGTAAGGTGCGGGAGCAGCTGATTGCCTCGGGCGATTTTGAGCAGTAGCGTCGGTTGGTTTGCCGCCCGCCCACAACGGGCGGGTACGATAAGCGCCGACTCGGGTTTTAGGCCCGGGCCGGCGCTTTGCGTTGACGCAGACAGACGGCTGGTGGGGGAGCGGAATTGGCAAATAATCATCGTGTGACGAAATATGACGAAATATGACGAGCTTGACGTTCTGTGTCTCATGATTGACCCTTAACTTCCACCGCCGCCCCTGTGCGTGCTGTAATTGTCCCATCATCATTCGCATCGGCTTGTCGGCGCTCTATGCCCGTACCCGGTGAAGCACGTCATCATTCAACAGAAAGATTCATAGCCGTGAAGAAGTTTGCCGCTGCTCTTGCAGTCGTCCCCATGATTTTCAGCATGGCCGCTTGCGGTTCCACCTCGAACTCCTCCGCCTCCAAGAAGGTCACCATCGGTGTGGTTGGCTCCGAGAAGTTCAACAAGACCCTGAAGGAAGAAGCTAAGAAGCAGGGTATCGACATCGAGTTCAAGGAGTTCAGCGCTTACACCGAGCCGAACCCCGCTCTGGACGCCGGTGACATTGACATGAACCGCTTCCAGCACATCGCCTACCTGTCGAACTACAACGTCAGCGCCAACAAGGACCTGCAGATCGTGGGCCCGACCGTCATCTACCCGATGGCTCTGTTCTCCAAGAAGCACACCAAGCTGGCCGACATCCCCCAGGGTGGCGAGATCGTGATCCCGAACGACACCGTGAACGAGGCACGCGCGCTGAAGCTGCTGAAGACCAACGGTCTGGTCACCTTCAAGAACGCTGACGTAGACGCCCCCACCATCGACGATGTTGACACCGCTAACTCCAAGGTGAAGGTCACCCCCGTCGACGCAACCCAGACCGTGGTTGGCATGGAGTCCGCTGACGGCGCAGTCGTCAACAACGACTTCCTCAAGGACGCAGGCCTGAAGCCCGCGGACGCACTGGCTCAGGACGACCCCAAGACCGACCCCTCGGCCATCAAGTACGTGAACCTCTTCGTCGCCCAGAAAGACAAGGCTGACGACGAGACCTACAAGAAGATCGTTGAAATCTTCCACACCAAGCCCGTCATGGATGCTGTTCAGGAAGAGACCCGCGGCACCGCCGTTGAGGTCAACGTGAGCACCGACGAGCTGCGTCAGTCCCTGGCCAATGAAGAGGCCAAGCTGCGCGCCAAGAAGTAATCTCCTGACAACACGCCTCTCGTAGGCACACGTAAGGCGGTAAGCCCGGGCACCCGATGCGGGTTAGAAGGGCTTACCGTCCTTTGCGTACCGGCGCCAAGTCCCTCGGCGTCCCAACCACGACATTTAACGGATACAAATACTATGAGTGAACAGCTAGAAGAGGTCGTAGAAGGCCTCCCCCAGCCCATGGTGATTCTGGACGGCGTGTCCAAAGTCTTCGGTAACGGCCCCAAGGCTGTCCCCGCCGTGGACAACGTCTCCCTCACCATCAACCGCGGTGAAATCTTCGCGATTATCGGCTACTCCGGTGCCGGTAAGTCCACCCTGGTGCGCCTCATCAACGGCCTGGAAAAGACCACGAGCGGCACGCTAATCGTGGACGATTTCGAAATCTCCGGCAAGCGCGACTCCGAGCTGCGCGAGGCCCGCACGAACATCGGCATGATTTTCCAGCAGTTCAACCTCATGAACTCCCGCACCGTGCTCGGTAACGTTGAGTTTCCCCTCAAGGTGGCCGGTTGGCCCAAGGCCAAGCGCCGCGAACGCGCCCTGGAGATGCTGGAATTCGTGGGTCTGAGCGACCGCGCCGACCACTACCCGAACCAGCTTTCGGGCGGTCAGAAGCAGCGCGTGGGTATCGCCCGCGCGCTTGCGACCAACCCCTCGCTGCTGCTGGCTGACGAAGCCACCAGCGCCCTGGACCCCGAAACCACCCATGAGGTGCTCGCCCTTCTCAAGCGCGTGAACCGCGACCTGGGTATCACCGTCGTGGTCATTACCCACGAGATGGATGTCGTGGCCAGCATCGCCGACCGCGTGGCGGTCATGGAGTCCGGCCGCGTGGTGGAAGAAGGAACCGTCTACGACGTCTTCTCTAACCCGCAGACCGATGTGGCGAAGCTCTTCGTGGCGACCACCGTCAAGCTGGCCCCCACCGGCCAGGAGGCGGAGGAGCTGCGCGCATCGCACCGTGGCTACCTGGTCAACGTCGAAATCGTGGAGGGCAATCAGGAGCTCGGCAAGGTGCTGTCCTACCTGGGCGCCCGCAACGTCCGTTTCAACATCGTGGGCGGCGGTATCGAGACCCTGCAAGGCAAGGCCTACGGTACCCTCACCCTGGAACTCCTCGGCGAAATCACCAGTATTGACGCCGCCGTTGCCGAACTGAAGACCGTTGCCCGCGTGCAGGAGGTGCGCTAAATGTTTGCTACTACTCTTCCGCTGGCCGCTTCGAAGACCGACTGGGGCGAGTTCCTGCCCGAGAAGCTGATCCCGGCTATCGGCGACACCTTCTACATGGTGTCCATCACCATGCTCTGCGCCGGTCTGGTCGGCCTGATTGTGGGTGCCCTGCTGTACACCACCCGCGCCGGTAATATCTTCCAGAACCGCTTCGTGTACACGGTCCTGAACATTCTGGTGAACATCATTCGCCCGATTCCGTTCATCATCCTGATTGCGGCCCTGGGCCCGCTGACCAGCGCCGTGGTGGGTACCCGCCTGGGCGTGAACGCGGCGGTCTTCGCGATGAGCTTCGGCGCTGCGTTCGCTATCGCCCGCATCGTGGAGCAGAACATGGTCTCCATCGATCCCGGCGTGATTGAGGCGGCCCGCGCTATGGGCGCCTCGAAGCTGACCATCCTGTTCACCGTGATGATTCCCGAGGCGCTCGGCCCGCTGATCCTGGGCTACACCTTCCTCGTCATCGGCGTGGTGGATATGTCTGCAATGGCCGGTTACGTGGGCGCCGGTGGCCTGGGTAAGATCGCGATCGTGGACGGCTACCAGCGCTTCAACGACGAGATCACCTGGGCCGTTGTGGCGATTATTATCATCCTGGTCCAGCTGGTTCAGTTCATCGGTAATGCACTGGCCAAGAAGGTTATGCGCCGATAGGCTCGTGCCGCTATAGGCGCAGTTGATAAGGCATAGAAGATCCCCGGTCTGCTCTTGACGAGCGGGCCGGGGGTCTTTCTTCGTATCGGGGGAGGGGCGCTAACCGCTTAGCTCTGCGCCGCCTCCAGGTACATATCCGGGGCAGGCTTACCGGTGGGAACGTCGTTGCTGCTGACCCAGGTGCGCACCAGCGAAAAAAGCATACGCACGTAGGAAAGAAGAAGAGAGGTGGGTGAAAGCAACAGGGGAAGTGAAGACTGTTTACCGCTGTATCTGCGATAAGAACCTAGAAATGTTTAAGGCAGAGGAGCATCTGAAGCGCATTAAGACGACTTAGGATGCAAGTTTGCTGAGGAGAGAGAACGGGCTGGGAGCTTTAGCAGCTAAATACTATAGTTTGTAGTGGTGCAAATTATTATTGAATCGTTACTAAAATAATCTTGACTCCCATTTTGCTAATTGATATCATGAAAGTATTCCGGCTCACATCAAACTAGAGATATTATCAACAGCTATTGTCGAAGCCGGTATAGAAGGACGTGGAATCGCGTTCTACGCAGATTGGGGTATACCACCGCTGAAAGCAAAAATTGAATAAATATCTGAGGTGATTAAGTTGGTCGACACTAGATACATACCGGTACCTGAATTATGTTTCGCAGGTTATTCTTTCTATTATTTTACATCTTCGCATGATTCAATGTTTTATAATGTTGCCGGTATTTTAATTCTTTGTGGATTTGTTGGGTACTCTGCATATCGTGCAAATAAGAACTACGTACAACCTGCGGCATCCTTCATAAAATCCGTATTTTTTATGTTGGCTGTGGTAATTTTACAAGTGTATTGGCTTGACCCTTTGGCTCAGGTTGTAGTTCTACTTATGAGTATCCTGTACGCTTTTGTTTTCTATAAGCAACAGCCGAAATAAGCATCCTTGGAGTTCTAAAACACCTAGCATCACGAGAACCTGCCAATGTTCAGGTTCTCGTGATGTTTTGTATTGGTACCGTTTAGTGAGACTTTGGAAAAGTAGCGCTCCGCGAAAGTGCTGATGAGGTCAAAGGGCTACAAGAGCGGGTGCTAGAGAAGCAGCTGATAAGCATAGAAGACCCCCGGTCTGCTCCTTGAGGAGCAGGCCGGGGGTCTTTCTTGATGCTGCCTGCCAGGTGAGGCGGTGGCGCGGTGAGGCGTCTGCGGTACGTGCTTAGTTCTGCGCTGCCTCAGACTGCTGTGCCGCCTCAAGCTTGGCGATCCAGGTGTGTGCCGCCTCCCAGAGCTGCGGGTCATTGAACGAATCGAAGCGCCCAAAACCGGCCGGTGCCTTTGCCGGGTCGGTGCCTTCCGGAACGTAAATCATGACCTTTGTACCGGCGTCACGTGCCGCCTGCGCGCCCGCGGGGGAGTCCTCGAACGCCAGCGCCTCGTGACCTTCAAAGCCGAGGCGACGTGCCGCCTCCAGGTACATGTCCGGGGCGGGCTTGCCCGCGGGAACGTCCTCGCTGCTGACCCAGGTGCGCACCAGCGGGGCGTAACCGTAGCTTTCCATTTTCAGGGTCAGAATGTTCGCGGTGGAGTTCGACGCCACCGCAACCGGCATGTGCTCGCTCAGGAAGCCCAGGAACTTCTGTGCACCCTCAATCAGGTCCACGCCGGAGCTGATGACCTCGTGCTCGGTGGTGAGTAGGTCCTTCATCACGCGTTCATGGTGTTCGGCGTACTCTGCGGAGGCGGTGTCCGGCTTCTGGCCGTTCTGCGCCTCGTAGGAGAGCAGGGCAAGCTCCTCGGCGACGTCGGCTGCCGCCAGGCCGGTGAGGCGGTGCTCCACCTCTTCGGTGAAGGGAACAGACCAGCGGGTGAAAAGCTCACGCTGCACATCGTTCCAGACGGTCTCAGAATCGAGGAGGATGCCGTCGCAATCGAAAATCGCGCAGCGGGGGAACCAATCGGAGGGTACGGTGTGTTCAAACATAATGCCAGTCTCTCACAGGGCTTTAGGCTATGGAAGCGGTGGCCCGGTGCGTGAGAAAACATGCAGAGCGCAAACTGGGTGGGGGCACAAAAGCACGCAGTGTAAGACCGCAGCGCAAACACATGAACACATCAGCAGGCATGAAGAAACCCTCCCGCCGCATCCACTGAGAACGCAACGGGAGGGTAGAGGCCGAGCAGCCTAGAGAGCGGACACCGGCTTATGAGTCACCTGACGCATAAACGGAATGGTCGCCAACAGGCCCACATAGACCAGTACCAGACCCAGCGCAATAGCGCCGAAGGTCAGACCGAACATCTTCGCCAGAACCTCACCGGGAAGACCCTGAGCCGCAATCAAAGCCGTCAGCGGAAGACCCAGCAGCGCAGAAATCACGCTGATGAGCACCAGCGGGCCGAAGACCACGGTCAGGCGCGAAGCCTGCAGCAGCTTCGTGGGGGTACCCATCATATTCAGTGAAGAATACAGCGAACCACGCTCGTAAATGGCGGCGCTCTGGTTCAGCACTGCGGAGAGGGTGACCAGCAGGTACGAGAAGAACAGCATGAGCAGCATGCCCTGGAACATGTCCTGCATGATGGTCATGAAGGGGCTGGCAGCAGGACCGGCTTGCTTCGCGTCTTTGCTCATCTCACCCGCCAGAATCAGGATGGGGCCGAAGAAAGTCACCAAGAAGGTCGACAGTGCCACGCCCGAAACCTGGCGCCACGCACCGCGCGGGGATTCCAGCACCGCACGGTAACCCAGCAGCACTGACGCCTTCTGGGTCATGCGTACACGAATCTTTGCGTACGCCCACACCAGGAAGGTGCCAATCAGATCGATGGCAACCATCATCACCAGACCAGGCAGAGCAATGAAGATCGCGAGGTTCTTGATGGCGCTATCGGCGCCGCCGTCCTGGAAGGGCGAGAACATTCTGAAGCCCGTGGAGGTAGACGCCAGAATCATCACGGCAATGACCAGAACAACACCGATACCCAGGGCAATGTAACCGGCGGAGCCAGCCTTCGCGCGGGTACGCACACCCAGCGGGCTGATGCTGACCTTCGCCAGACCGAAGAGAGAGCTTAGAGCCGCCAGGACCATACAACCTAGGAAGCAGTAGAAAATCATGCTCACCGGCAGGAGCATATTCTCGGCGCCGAGCGGTACGTTCATGAAGTGCATGGCACCGAACGGGAAAATCAGCACCAGGTAGAGCAACAGACCGATGATGAAACCCACCAAGGAGTACACCAGCGCGTCTGCAACCGACAGACCCACGATCAGGGTCGTGGAGGCACCAATCAGGCGCAGGGAGGCCAGGCGCTCGTCACGGCGGCGGGCACTCAAACGAGCAGCCGAAGCGCCCAGGGTAAAGAGCGGAACAATCAGCACCAGAGCGGCAACCCACGCCAAACCCATGTAGAGCTTCTGAATGCCCATCAGGTTGATCATTTCGTGGTCAACGTTGGCGTGCTCAAGCCAGGTGCTCAGCGCCTGAACACCACCGGCAACCGTCAAAAACAGCGCCGATGAGGCGGCAAAAGCCAGTACGGGAAGAATCGCCTGCGAACTCCATAGGGTTCGCTTGGCGAGCAGAGCATAGATTTGCATTATGCACCTGCCTGAGACTGAGCGTCAGGGTTCTGGGTGCCGTTCTGCGCGGGTACGCCGCCCTGGCTATTGCGCTGATCGCTTACGATCTGGCCGTCCTGCAGATACACCACGCGGGAGCACGCGGCAGCCACGTTCGGATCGTGGGTGACCACCAGCAGAGTCTTACCCTGCTGCGGAATCATGGTCAGCAGCAGCGCCATCACCTCGCGCGCGGTCTTCGAATCCAGCGCGCCGGTCGGCTCATCCGCAAAGGTCACGGGGGCGCCGTTCACCTGCGAACGGGCAATAGCCACGCGCTGGGCCTGACCACCGGACATCTCACCCATGCGGCGGTCCAGCATCTGGCCCAGACCCAGGCGGTTCAGCAGGTCAGCAGAAATGGCGCGCGCCTGCTGGCGGGGAATACCGGCAATCATCGCGGCGAGGGAGACGTTCTCCTCCGCGGTCAGCTCGGGAACCAGCAGACCCTGCTGGAACACGAAACCAAAAGAGCTAGCGCGCAGGGAGGTGCGCTCGCGCTCGCTGAGAGACTCGACCGCCACCTGACCGGTGGGGGAGTTGAACAGCACGGAACCGGCATCGAGCTTAATAATGCCCGAGAGCGCGTGCAGCAGGGTGGTCTTACCGGAACCGGAAGGACCCATAATCGCCACGGATTCGCCGGGGTAGATATCGAGGCTCACGTTACGCAGAACCGGGTTATTGCCGTAGGACTTGTGCAGGTTGCGGGCAGAAATAATCGCACCGGGCGCGAAGGGCGCCTGCTGCATCTGCTGGGGCATCTGGGGTGCCTGAGCGGGGTAACCCGGCTGGCCCTGATAATACCCCGCCTGGCTTGGCTGACCCGGCTGGGTGGAGTACTGGCCCGCAGGCTGCGCCGCCTGCGGAGGGGTCATCGAGTACGGGTTCTGGGACGTGGGAGCCTGGAACTGCGGGTTCTGGGGTTGAGGATTCTGCGTCATAGCAACCTTCATCGGATATGAACTAACGGAAGTACCCGTCTATCATCTCAGCTTCTCGGCGGCTCGGCCCTCCATCTGAGGGCTGAAAAATATGGGAATACGCTGAGAAAAAGGGCCGACGCGGCGCGGGAGGGAGCTATTCGCCTCGTCCTCCGGTATGAGGTCGGCACCGCGGGCGGCGTGCAGGCGGTGTGGCTTCGACCCCTTGAACTCGCGGAGACGAGTGGGATACTAGAAGGATGACCGACGCACAGAACACCCCCATCATCACCCCCGTCGCGCCCGAACCGCACGGAACCCGCATCATTCTTATGCGCCACGGGCAGACCGATTGGAACATCGACCACCGTTTCCAGGGCGGTACCGACATTCCCCTCAACGACACCGGCCGCGACCAGGCGCGCACCGCCATCGACGCGCTGAAGCAGGCCCGTGACGAAGGCACCGTCGTCGACCTGGTGCTCTCCTCGCCCCTGAGCCGCGCGGCCGAAAGCGCCGAGATTGTGGCCGAAGGCCTGAACGTGCCCTACCGGGGTGCCGTGGCCGGGTTCCAGGAGCGCTCCTTCGGCGAGCTGGAGGGGCAAATCGCCACTCGCGAGCTGGTGCTCGCCTCCCGTGAATCCGGTGAGGAGTACGGCGTGGAACCCACGGAGGAATTCGTCGCCCGCGGCCTGGCGGCCCTGAACCGCGTGCGCCGCGAGTACGACGGCAAGACCGTGCTGGTGGCAACCCACGGCATGTTCATCGCGCTGATGATGAACGCCCTGCTGGGGGAGCGCCCCGACTGCCTCACCGAGGAGGGTTTCTACCCGATTCCCGTCAACGCCTCCCTGACCGAGGTGCCCCTGCAGTACCTGGACAGCACCATCGACCGCCTGCTCGTGCGTCAGAACGAACCCGACCTGGGACCTGAGCCCCTGCCCGCCGGCGCCGAGAACACCTCCCTCACCCTGATTCGCCACGGCCAGACCGATTGGAACAAGGCGAACCTCATGCAGGGCGTCACGGACATTCCGCTCAACGACACCGGTCGCGAGCAGGCACGCACCACCGGCCAGAAGCTGGTGGATATGGGCCTGGACTTTACGGTGCTGGTGTCTTCGCCGCTGTCTCGCGCCTACGAGACCGCGCAGCTGGTCGGCGAGCACTTCGACCTGCAGGTGGACAAGACCTACCCCGAGCTGGTCGAGCGCGCCTACGGTGACGGCGAGGGCCTGGACATTCCCGCTCCCGAGCGCCGCGCCCCCGAGCGCTACTACCCGAACGTAGAATCCGAGCGTGACCTGTACATCCGCGCGGTACGCGTGCTGCGCCAGATTGTGCGGGACTACGCGGAGCGAGGCGGAGAACAGAAGATTATCGCCGTCAGCCACGGCAGCCTGATTCGCCGCGCGCTCTCGGCCGCCGCGGGTGAGGAGTGGACCGTAACCGTGCCGAACGCCGAGCCGCTGATGGTGGACGTCCCCGGCCTCTTCGCGTGGGACTCCTCACGATACACCGACGAGGTGGGGCGCATTGTCTGGTAGCGCGCGCCCCGCGGGCGAAGTCCTTGAGCGTCCGGCGCAGGGGACATCCGTTGCGCCCGAGGGGGCAGCTGAGTCCTCGGCGCGTCCCCTCTCCCGGGGGATGCGCGTGCTCCGCGGCGCCCTCTGGGCCCTTACCGCACTGTACTGCCTGGTCGTGGCGAGCATCGTGTTCGCCCCCGTCCACGTGGACGACAACGAGATGGGTGGCCGCCTCGCAGCCCTGCTGGATGCGGGCCACGCCGCCGGCTGGCTACCCGAGTTTGTGACCTACTCCAGCATCGAGCAGCTCTCAAACGTCATCATGTTTGTGCCCGGAGGCTTCCTCTTCGCCCTGCTCCTGGGACCGTCTGCGCGACGCCATGTGCTGTACGCCGGGTTCGTGGTGAGCGCGTGCATCGAGACGATTCAAAGCTTCATGCCTAACCGCACGGGGGATTTCGTGGATGTGCTCATGAACGGTACGGGTGCCCTGCTGGGAGCGGCCTGCGCTTTCTGGATGCACCGGGTGCTCCGCAAACGCCGGGAGCGCCGGGCGTAGGGACCGGCCCGCCGCCCGACCGGTGGACACCGGTGGTCGATGCGTGTGGGCCGGGTTATGTGTGGTCCGCGGAACAAAACCCAACGTATCATCGAGTCAAACAGACATAATCACTCATACGGGGTGGTAAAGGGTGTGGTTTCTGTAGGGAACACAGGGTAATATTCCGGCGAATACGGTGGTTTATATTGACCTACCCACAAAAACCCACATAAAATCAAGTATGATAATGGATGTTCTGGGGCGCACTGCGTTTGCTTCCCGCGGGAACGTACCCACACTGAGAACACGCCATAGATACGCACAGATTTCCTACCCACTACCGAAAGAACACCGAATTTATGTTCGCAGAAGAACGCCGTGCCGAAATTGCAAAGCTCGTTGCCTCCGCACGCCGCGTGAACGGCGCAGACCTTGCGCGCCGATACGATGTGACCATGGAGACCGTGCGCCGTGACCTTGCCGCCCTGGAAGAGGCCGGCAAGCTTCGCCGCGTCCACGGTGGCGCGGTGACCATCGAGCAGTCCACCTCTCTGGAATCGTCTATTTCCTCCCGCCAGGGCATGAACACCCCGGAGAAGCGTCGCATCGCTACCAAGGCGTACCAGATGCTACGCGATTCTGAGTCGGGTTCCATCGTGCTGGACGCGGGTTCCACCATCGAGATTCTCGCCGACCACATCGGCGCCGAGAACTTCAGCCTTAAGACCGGCAACGACCGCATCATCATCACCCACGCACTGCATATTGCAGTTAAGCTCGCCGAGGCCGAGGGCGTAACCCTCGAGCTGGTGGGCGGTCAGCTGCGTAAGATGACCTGGGCCGCCGTCGGCGCCCGCGCGGCCGAGCACTTCGGCACGATGCGCCCCGATATTGCGTTTATCGGTGCCAACGGCATCGAGCCGCACTTTGGCATCTCCACTCCCGGCATGAACGAGGCAATCGTTAAGACTGCAATCTGCAAGTCCGCCCGTCGCGTGGTCCTGCTCTGTGACTCCGCGAAGTTTGGCCAGGAGTCCCTGGTCCGCTTCGCTGGATTTGAGGATATTGACACCCTCATTACCGATCGCGAGCCCGAGGGCGCCCTTCGCCAGGCGCTCGAGGCCGCCAATGTTGAGATTGTGATTGCCTAATGATTATTACTCTGACCGCCAACCCCAGCCTGGACCGCACGATTGAGCTCGGCGCGCCCCTGGCCCACGGCGCCGTGCAGCGTGCTGTCGGTGCCGTACAGGATCCGGGCGGCAAGGGCGTGAATATTTCTCGCGCGCTGCAGGTTTCCGGTGTTCCGACCGTGGCTATTGTGCCCGGCGAGTCCACCGACCCGGTGCTGACCGCTCTGTCTGCGGTGGATGTCGAGTTTGCGAACCTGCCGACCGGTGAGCCGATTCGCTCGAACATCACCGTGGTGGACCCCGATGGCACCACCACCAAGCTGAACGCTCCCGGCACCCATTTTGATGCGCAGCTGCGCGAGAAGCTGGACGCCCTGGTGGTTGAGCGTTCCAAGGGTGCCGACTGGGTGGTCCTGGCCGGCTCTCTTCCGCCGGGTCTGGAGCCCACCTACTATTCCGAGCTGGTGGCGGCCCTACGCGCCTCCGGTTACGCGGGCAAGATTGCTATTGATACTTCTGAGGCGCCGCTGATTGCGACCGTTGCGGGTGAGCACAAGCCCACGCTGATTAAGCCCAACTCCGAGGAGCTAGCCCAGCTGACCGGTAGTGATAATTGGGAGGAGCTGGAGGCCAGCCCCGAGCTGACCGCCCGCACCGCTCAGAAGCTGCTTGGCGACGGCATCGAGTACGTGTTGGCCACCCTGGGCGGCGGCGGCGCGGTGCTCGTGACCGAGGAAGGTATCTGGCACGCCGTGCACGAGCCGATTCAGGTGCGTAGCACTGTGGGTGCCGGTGACTCTTCGCTCTCGGGCTTCTTGATCGCGCATACTCGCGGCGCGGATGCGCCCGGTTGCCTGGTTCAGGCGGTGGCCCACGGTTCTGCCGCGGCGGCCCTGCCCGGTACCCGTATGCCCTCGCTGGAGCAGACCACCCCCGAGAAGGTTACTGTCCGTCAGATTCAGCTCTGACGAGGAGCGAAACACCACCGACGTAAATATTCTAATTTGAGAATATTTGTCCAAGGCTCTGCACACACTTAAAACACAGGAGGAGGGCGTTCCTGCTGGAGCATCCCGCCTCCACTCCAACCCGAGGAGAGAACATGTCCGATCTGATCACCGCAGATCTCGTCCTACTGGACGAGAATCTCGGCGACACACGATTCGACGTCATCGCCAAGCTTGCCGAAGCTGTCGTCAAGGCCGGCCGCGCGACCGACTTCGAGCAGCTCTACGCGGCTGCCGAGGCACGCGAGTCCAAGACCGACACCGGTATTCCCGGCGGCATTGCCATCCCGCACTGCCGCAGCGCCGCTGTCACCGAGCCGACCCTGGCCATGGCACGCCCCAACCCCGCCGTTTCGTTCGGCGCTAAGGACGGCCCCGCCGACCTGATTTTCTTCATCGCTGCACCCGACGGTGCTGACCAGGCCCACCTGAAGCTACTGTCGACCCTGGCACGCTCCCTCATGAAGAAGAGCTTCACCGCCGCCCTGCGTGAGGCTTCGTCTGCCGATGAGGTCGTGGACCTGGTGAACGGTGCGCTGGGCGTGGGCGAGAAGAAGGCGGAGGCTAAGCCCGCCGAGGCTGCGCACGCCGCCCCCGCCGCTGCCGAGAAGGAAGCCCCGAAGGCTTCTGAAAGCGCGCCGGCCGTGAAGAAGATTGTCGCGGTGACCGCGTGCCCCACCGGTATCGCCCACACCTACATGGCCGCCGACGCCCTCAAGTACGCCGCCGAGGAACTCGGCTACGACCTGAAGGTTGAGACCCAGGGCTCCTCGGGCAACGAAACTCTGAGCCAGGCCGATATTGACGCCGCCGACGCCGTGATTTTTGCCGTGTCGGTGAACGTGCGTGACCGCAACCGCTTTGCCGGTAAGCCCTTCGTGGAGTCCCCCGTCAAGCGCGGTATCGACGAGCCGAAGGAAATGATCGCTGAGGCCTTGGCTGAGGCCGAGAACCCGAACGGTGCCCGCGTGGCCGCCGCCGCATCCACCTCCGATGACAGCGCCGGCGCCTCCGAGGGTGCCTGGGGCTCGCGCATCTACAAGGCCGTGATGACCGGTATCTCCTACATGATTCCGTTCGTCGCCGCCGGCGGTATTCTGGTGGCCCTCGGCTTCGTCTTCGAGGCCATCACCATGCCGAACCTTGGCGACGTGGACACCAAGGCAATTCTGGGTTCGGCAACCCTGTTCAACCTGGGTGACGTGCACTGGACCCTGTACCTGGGTGCCGTGCTGCAGACCATCGGTGGTTTCGGTCTGAGCCTGATGGTTCCGGCTCTTGCCGCGTACATTGCGTACGGTCTGGCTCAGCGTCCCGGTATTGCTCCGGGCTTCATTGCCGGTTCGGTGGCTCTTGCGGTGAACGCGGGCTTCCTCGGCGGTATCGTCGGCGGTATCCTCGCCGGTCTGATTGCGTACGCTCTGGGCACCCTGAAGCTGCCCCGCTGGTTGGGTTCCATGATGCCCGTGGTCATCACTCCGCTCGTGACTTCGCTGGTGACCGGCCTGGCAATGTACCTGCTGCTCGGTGCGCCCCTGGCTTGGGTTATGACCACCCTGCAGAATTGGCTGACCTCCATGTCTGGTGGTTCCGCTCTGCTGCTCGGCCTGATCCTGGGTGCCATGATGGCTTCTGACCTGGGTGGCCCCATCAACAAGGCTGCTTACCTCTTCGCAACCGCCGGCCTGTCCTCGGGTGCGACCGTGAACCAGGAAATCATGGCCGCCGTCATCATCTCGGGTATGGTCCCGCCGCTGGCCATGGCCCTGGCCACCACCCTGCGCCCCAAGCTCTTCAGCGAGGCCGAGCGCGAGAACGGCAAGGCCGCCTGGTTGCTGGGTGCATCCTTCATCTCCGAGGGTGCTATTCCCTTCGCCTCGGCTGATCCCGCCCGTGTCATCCCCTCGACCATTGTGGGTGGTGCCCTCGCCGGTGCCATCTCGATGAGCGCTCACGTGGCCTCTCCGGCACCGCACGGCGGTATCTGGATTATTGGTCTGGCGCAGAACCCGCTGATGTTCTTCGTGGCCGTGCTGGCCGGTACCGTGCTATCGGCTCTGGTGTACGTTGTGCTGAAGTCCATGGGTGCCCGTTCCAAGGCATCCGCCTAAACCGTAGACCTCATCTTCTGATTGACTCGCAACTACAGAGGACAGCGCGAATAGAACGCGTTACACTGTAGAGAACCCACAGATAGGATATGAATCCCATGACTACCTACAAGGGCGTCGGCGTCTACGCCGGTCGCGTGATTGGCCCGGTTCTTCAGATGCCCAAGCCCATTGAAGAGCCCAAGGACGGCCTGCGTCTGAGCAGTGAGACCGCCGAGGCAGCAGCGCAGCGCATCAAGGACGCTTCGGTCCGCGTTAAGGAAGACCTGCTGGCTCGCGCAGAGCACGCTAGCCGTGACGGTAAGGCTGTTCTGAAGTCCACCTCTCAGATGGCTACCGACCGTGCACTCATCAAGAGTGCTATCAAGCTGGTCGAGACCCAGGAGATGGCCCCCGAGCGCGCTATTTGGGAGGCGGCAACCTCCTTCGCTGACCAGATGGCTGCCCTGGGCGGCTACATGGCTGAGCGCGTGACCGACATCCACGACGTTCGTGCCCGCATTGTTGCTGAGCTGACCGGTCAGCAGGCTCCCGGCATCCCCGTTTCTGATGAGCCGTTCATCCTGGCCGCGATCGACCTGGCACCGGCCGACACCGCAACCCTGGACCCCGAGAAGGTTATCGCCCTGATTACCTCTGACGGTGGCCCCCAGGCACACACCGCTATTCTGGCTCGCGGCCTGGGCCTGCCCGCTATTGTGGCGGCCAAGGGCGTGACCGAGATTGCTGACGGCACCATCGTCTACGTGGACTCCAACGAAGGCATCGTTGACACCGAGCCCACCGACGCTGACCGCGAAGCAGCAATCAAGTACGCAAACCGTAAGCCCGTCGCTGACTTTGACGGCCAGGGCGTGCTGGCTGACGGCACCCGCGTTGAGCTGTACGCAAACGTTGGTGACGGCAAGTCCGCTGAAAAGGCTGCAAGCCTGAAGGCTGAGGGTGTTGGCCTGCTCCGCACCGAGTTCGGCTTCCTGGGCCACGACGCTGAGCCCTCCATCGAGACTCAGGCTAAGACCTACAAGTCCGTGTTTGACGCATTCCCCGGCAAGCACATCGTGGTTCGTACCCTGGACGCCGGCGCCGACAAGCCCCTACCGTTCCTGAACGTGAACCCCGAGGAGAACCCCGCACTGGGTGTCCGCGGTTTCCGTACCGACTGGACCGTGCCGGGCGTTCTGACCCGCCAGCTGCAGGCTATCAAGGCCGCTTCGGAGGATTCCGACGCCGACATTTGGGTTATGGCCCCGATGATTTCGACCACCTCCGAGGCTCGCAACTTCGCGAACATGCTCAAGGAGATTGGCCTGCCCGTTCACGGTGTGATGGTTGAGACCCCCGCAGCCGTGATGAACGCCGAGGCAATCCTGGGCGAGGTGGACTTCGTGTCCATCGGTACCAACGACCTGACCCAGTACACCATGGCGGCTGACCGCCTGCTGGGCGATCTGGCTCACTTGAACAACCCCTGGCAGCCCGCAGTGCTGAAGATGATCAAGATGACCGTTGAGGGTGCTCAGCGTGCATCGGTCACCGCCGGCAAGAAGAAGTACGTGAGCGTCTGTGGTGAGGCCGCAGCCGACCCGGCTCTGGCTGTTGTTCTGATTGGTCTGGGCGTTGATACCCTGTCCATGAACGCCGGCGCTATCCCCGCCGTGGCCGCCGTGCTGAAGTCCGTCACCAAGGAGAAGGCACAGCAGATTGCCGCTATCGCCCTGCAGCAGATTTCCTCTGCCGAGGCGAAGGAGAGCGCACGCAAGGCTCTGCCGATTCTGGACGAGCTGGGCCTCTAATCAAGAGTCGCTAGGGTTCGCGGCTTCCTCACCGTCGGATGGTCGCTGAACCGCTCGGCCCATGAGCCGACACACCTACAATGCCGGGTGCAGAGATTATTTCTGCACCCGGCATTTTTATGTTTGTTAGCGCAGGGCTAACCGGTACAATTTATAGGGTAAGGGCGGGTCCTAACGCGCCCCGTTCATCTAGAATAGGTTCCGAGATTATTTCGGTTCCTGAATCAAAGGAGAAACATAATGGCAGAGCGCGAAGCCACTATCGCAAGCCGTGTCGGCCTGCACGCACGTCCGGCAGCAATTTTCGCTGAGGCAGCTGGCGACCTCCCCGTCGAGGTCACCATCGCAGCTAAGGGCGAGCCCGCCGATGAGGCTATGGATGCAGCATCCATCCTGTCCCTGATGTCCCTGGGCGCAAAGCACGGCGATGTTGTCGTTCTGCGTGCTGAGGGTGAGGGTGCTGAAGAGGCTCTGGACTCGCTGGTTAAGATCCTCGAGACCGACCACGACGCTGAGTAATTAACCTCGGCCCCGGCCGGGTTGCCGTATTCCGTCGCCCACGGGTGCGGAAACGAGCACACAATGCGTAAATATCCCGTCACTGAGGTGGCGGGATATTTTGTTGCCCGCGTTCTTCACCGAGGGGAGGCAAACCGCGAACAGCCGAAGAAAACGGGCCGGGCGGAGGGGTGGAGAATTTGATTTCGGGACCTGCTCACGAGGGTGTACCCCTCGCGTCGCTCCCTTGTTAGACTATAGGGGCACTGTCTAAACGGGAGGGGACATTGGCAGACTCGAGGAATACTCCCGCGCCTTCGGAGGTACGAGCCGGAGCGCGGAACGCGTCGCATGCAGGCGAGGCGCAGGCTCAGCCGGGAGAGCCGGATAACACCCGGAATAGTGCCTCGGAAGAGGCCGTCCCCGCGGTCACGGCGGGTTACGTCGCAGGCAAGGGCGGGTTTCCCCTGGTCTCCCTCGATCAGGTTGCTGACGAGCGCCTGCGCCGCGTCCTGGCGCAGCAGAACACCTCCGAAGAGACGACGGGGACCGTGCAGGCGCACGCCGTGAGCGATGTTCTGCACGACGTAGCCGCGCAGGTTGGTATTCCTACCGTCCCGGACGAGGTATCCGCCCCGCAGGAGGAGCCTGCCGAGCTCGACCACGGTGCCCGTACCCTCATTGACCCGTCCCTCACCCCCGAGGATGAACTGGACGCATACCGCGGCGAAGCGCATCCCGTAACTGCCAGCAACGTGGTGACTGAGGCGGCTCTGACGCGCCCCTCCCAGCCGGTTCCCATGACCGGCATGATTCCTCAGGTTCCGAACTCCCAGGCCGCGCAGCGTTACGGCCTCGATACGGCCTCTGCCGCGGTGCCCAAGACCGGCCCCGTCTCGGCGGCGACGACCGCCGTGCCCCTCGTGGGCCGGAACGTACGAGGAGCGCGAGGCCGCGGTACCGGCGGTCGCTGGGGTACGCGCCACCTACGTTCTTTTGTGCGTACCGAGGAGGCGGCTCCCGGCGCGCCGCGCGGTGCCGCTCGCATCGCCCAGCGGCAGTTCGTGCCGACCATTCGTACTCAGGAGCACGAGCGCCGTGAGGCCTTCCGTCGCGAGAAGGAATACGCCCGCGATACCCTGAACTTCACCCTGCGTTTGGCGGAGGCGATGTTCCACTACGGTGCCGACGCTATGGACGTGGACTCGGCCATCATCGCGGTCTCTTCCGCGTACGGGCTGGATTCGGTGGACGTTGATATTACCAACCAGTCGGTGACCATCAACTACACCTCGGACCCGGATATCTACATGGAGTCCCGCATTGCCAAGCGCAACGCGAACGCGGACGAGCGCTTTACCCACACGCTTGTGCGCGTGGTGCGTTCTTCTACGGAGAACTATGAGGCGCTCTCCGAGGTGTACGGCCTGATTTACAAAATTACGCGAGGCGGCATGACCCTTGAGATTGCCGATCTAAAGCTGAGCCAGATTACGCACCGACCCAAGCCCTTCCCGCCGCTGGTCGTGTGGCTGGCAAACCTGGCCTGCGCCGCGACGCTGACCGCGGCACTGGGTGCGAGCTTCTCCACGGCTCTGAGCGCGGCCATCATCTTTATTCCGGTGTACTTGCTGATTCAGTGGCTAAGCTCAATCGGTATCCCGGCGTTCTTCCGCATGGCAGCCAGCGCGGGCCTGATGACCTTCCTGGCGATTTGGCTGGGTGGCGATGGTTCGATTCTGCAGCGTCCGGGGGAACCGATTTCGGCACCCTTGGTGGTTGCAGCGGGCATGATTATGTTTTTGCCAACCCCCCGCCTGGTGGGTGCCGTGCAGGACGCGATTAACGGTTTCCCGGTGACGGCCGCGGGCCGCTTCGTGTCGACGGGCATGAGCTTCTTGGGCCTGGTGGTGGGCATCGCGACGGCTGTGAGCGCTATTAATATTTTCAATGGCCCGACCCTGGATATTGAGCAGCTGCGCTTCCAACCGACGACCCCGCTCGTTGCGTCGTTTTTCTTCCTGATTGCGACGGCGACCTTCGCGATTACCCTGCAGACGAAGCTGGTGAAGGTTGGGTGGCTGATGCTCATCACCACCTGTGGTCTGGCGGCTTATTACAGCTATGATATTCTGGCCGGTCCGAGCACGGGTCGCGGTCCGACGGCGTGTGCGGCGGTTGTGATTGGTGCGTTGAGTACGTATTTTGCGTACCGACTGCACGTGCCGCAGGCCATCTTTTCGATTCCCGCGATTACGTTCCTGCTGCCGGGTCTGTCGTTCTTCCGCGGCATGTACCTGCTGACGGTTGAGACCGATGTGATTCTGGGTATGCAGAACATGATTACGGCGGCCTCGATTGCGGTGGCGATGGCCTCGGGTGTGGCGCTCGGTAATTACACGATGCAGTATCTGCTGCAGCGTTTCACGAAGCCGCGTAACGTTGAACCTTTGGACGCTGTGGCTCCCGAAGCAGCGGATGCGGAATCCACCCCGGCTTAACATGCCTGACGGGATTATATAGCCAATATAGAATATGCGTGGCGGCCCGTGAACCTCAGTTCACGGGCCGCTACGCTATCTTTGAAAGCTCTAGCGCACGGTCCAGTCCACCGGCTCGGCCCCCTGCTGCACGAGCAGGGAATTCACTGTGGAGAAGGGGCGGGAACCGAAGAAACCCCGTCGCGCCGAAAGGGGCGAGGGATGCGCCGACTCCACGCTCGGGTACGGCTTCAGCATGGGCGCGCACTTGCGTGCATCCGCACCCCAGAGCAGACCCACGAGCGGCTGATTGCGCGCCACCAGGGCACGGATAGCGCACTCGGTAATCTCTTCCCAGCCCTTGCCGCGGTGCGAACCGGCGTCGGACTCGCGCACGGAAAGCACCCTGTTCAGGAGCATGACGCCCTCGTCGGCCCAGCAGGACAGGTCGCCGTGTTCGGCGGGAGCGATGCCCAGGTCGTCTTGCAGCTCCTTGTAGATATTGGTGAGCGAGCGGGGTACGGGCATGCCGCGATGCACCGAGAAGGACAGGCCCATGGCATTACCGGGGGTGGGGTAGGGGTCCTGCCCGATGATAAGAACCTTAACCTCGCTCATTGGGCGGCGGAAAGCGTTGAAGATATCACCGGACGGCGGGAAGGTTCGGTAGCCGGCGGCGTGCTCGGCGCGCAGGAAATCCCCCATAGCGTGAATCTGCTCTTCGACCGGGGCGAGGGCCGCGGCCCAGTCCTCGCTCATGATGGTGTTCAGGGGCTGGTTCAAGCGTACTCCTCGGGCTGGGGCGGCCCGGCTGGTTTCTCGGTGCCGGGCGCGCGACGTTTGCTTCTCCTCTAGACTGAGGCTCTCCTCTAGACTAAGGGAAGACGAATACTCGCGGTGGCAATGTCGGCCGCGATGGTACGCCGCAGACAGAATGAGGAGGGAATATGCCGGAGCAGGAACACACCGAAGCCGTGCAGTCCGAAACCCCGGAGAACAAAACTCCGGGAAAGACCGAAAGTCCGGCTGAAACCTCGGCTGAGACCCCCGTCCGTGCTGAGACTCAATCGGATGAGCTGAACGACGGGCTGAACCCGCTCGAGCGGCGCATCCTGGCCCTGGAACGCCGAGGATTCAAGCATCAGGGTTCCAAGGAGAAGGCCATTAAAGTCCTCGGATTCACCCCGATTGCCTACTACCAGATGCTGAACGTCATGCTGGACGATGAGCGCGTGCGCGAGGCGGCTCCGCGACTCGTGGATGCGCTGCGCGCCCGTCGTGACGCCGACTAGTCAATCCTGGCGTGACGCTTTGCGGGGCGTGCCCGCGTTGGTTCCGTCTGCCCGAGACGGTACTCTAGGTACAGGGAGCGCCGAGTCATCCGCCGCGCTACCTCGAAGAAGCACCGCGCGGACCACCGCGATAAAGTACCCGTGAATTGAGGAGACCATGAGCTATCCCCGCGACGAGTTTGATGAGGTGGACGAGAAGACCGCACGCCGCGGAACCTACCGCGCGGTCAACGCCGATCCCGCAAAGAGCCCGAAGGGTGCTATTCCGCTGGTTGCCGCCGGCGTGGTCGGCCTGCTGGTGGGTGCCGCCATGTACATTTATGCCCCGCGCACGGCTTCGCCCGAGTACTCGGCGCAGAAGTCCGCGTCGAGCTCTGCTTCGGCCCGTTCCTCGGCATCCGCTACCTCCGCTTCTGCCTCTGCGTCCGCGACGGCCTCGGCCACCCCCTCGAAGACGGGCCTGGTGGACAGCATTTCGGTGGGCGTGTTTAACGCGTCTGCCCCGGCCGGTAGCGCCTCGAGCGCGGCGGCTCTGCTGAGCAACTACACCGTCAATGAGACCGCCAACTACACCGGCGCGGCTCCGGCGACCAGTGTGGTCTACTACGCGGAGGGCTACCAGGCGCAGGCGCAGAGCATCGCCGCGGCCCTGGACATTTCCCAGGTGCGCCAGGCGACCTCCGCCGTGCCGATGGGCAACCACGAGGTGATTGTGGTTCTGGCCTCCGATTACACCGGCTAGGCCCCCGCCTCCGCCGCTTTGTCATGACAAACTTTCACCGACCCCACTCGTGCAATTCCAATCAGGTACCGGGTGGGGTTGATGCTTTAACGTCCCCCCTCGAGAGGGCGTTGAGGTTCCCGATGGTGGGTTGGGTGAGCGCAGATTAAGCACTGGGCGATTAACCCTTCAACCTTGGGCTTAAACGTTTGCCCCCTGCCGGTGCGGGTGCCACAATTGATGTAGCATTTGGGCGCCCTGCATGGCGCGCGCGTGAGTTACACGCGCCAGGGTCCGGGCCCCCAATTTTAGACGTACCGCATCCCAGCGGGATGCGGGAGAAAATCCTATCGTTCAGGAGGACACTTATGGCAAAGCTCATTGCTTTTGACGAAGAGGCACGCCGCGGCCTTGAGCGCGGTTTGAACACCCTCGCCGATGCAGTGAAGGTGACCCTCGGCCCCCGCGGCCGCAACGTTGTGCTGGAGAAGGCGTGGGGCGCCCCCACCATCACCAACGACGGTGTCTCGATCGCGAAGGAAATCGAGCTGGAGGATCCGTACGAGAAGATTGGTGCGGAGCTCGTCAAGGAAGTTGCCAAGAAGACTGACGACATCGCAGGTGACGGTACCACCACCGCTACCGTTCTGGCTCAGGCACTGGTCCGCGAGGGCCTGCGCAACGTGGCTGCTGGCGCTGACCCGCTGAGCCTCAAGCGCGGCATTGAGAAGGCTGTTGAGGCTGTGACCGAGGCTCTGCTCTCCTCCGCGAAGGAAGTTGAGACCGAGGAAGAGATCGCTGCAACCGCGTCTATTTCCGCTGGCGATGCTGAGATTGGCAAGCTCATTGCTGAGGCAATGGAGAAGGTCGGCAAGGAAGGCGTCATCACCGTTGAGGACTCCAACACTTTCGGTCTGCACCTCGAACTGACCGAGGGTATGCGCTTCGACAAGGGCTTCCTGTCCGGTTACTTTGTGACCGACCCGGAGCGTCAGGAAGCCGTCCTGGAGGACCCCTACATCCTGGTTGTGAACCAGAAGATTTCGAACGTGAAGGACCTCGTCCCCGTCCTGGAGAAGGTCATGCAGTCCGGCAAGCCGCTGCTGATTATCGCTGAGGACGTTGAGGGTGAGGCTCTGGCTCTGCTGGTGCTGAACAAGATGCGCGGCTCCATCAAGTCCGTGGCCGTGAAGGCTCCGGGCTTCGGTGACCGCCGTAAGGCTCAGATGGCCGATATCGCCATCCTGACCGGTGGCCAGGTCATTACCGAAGAGGTTGGCCTGTCCCTGGACGCCGCAACCCTGGATATGCTGGGTACCGCCCGCAAGGTCGTTGTGACCAAGGACGAGACCACCATCATCGAGGGTGCAGGCGACGCAGCAGCTATCGAGGGTCGCGTGGCTCAGATTCGCGCAGAGATCGCTAACTCTGACTCCGACTACGACCGTGAGAAGCTGCAGGAGCGCCTGGCTAAGCTCGCCGGTGGTGTTGCTGTGCTGAAGGCTGGTGCCGCAACTGAGGTTGAGCTGAAGGAGCGCAAGCACCGCATCGAGGATGCTGTGCGTAACGCTAAGGCTGCCGTTGAGGAGGGTATCGTCCCCGGTGGTGGCGTTGCTCTGATTCAGGCTGGCGTGAAGGTCTTCGACAAGCTGGAGCTGACCGGCGATGAGGCGACCGGCGCGAACATTGTGCGCGTGGCTATTGACGCACCGCTGAAGCAGATTGCTGCTAACGCTGGCCTGGAGCCGGGCGTTGTGGTTGACCGCGTTCGTTCCCTGCCTGCTGGTACCGGTCTGAACGCTGCGACCGGCGAGTACGAGGACCTGATGGCTGCTGGTATTGCTGACCCGGTGAAGGTGACCCGTTCGGCTCTGCAGAACGCTGCGTCTATTGCTGGCCTGTTCCTGACCACTGAGGCTGTTGTTGCGAACAAGCCGGAGCCCGCTGGTGCGGCTGCTCCCGGTGCGGACGGCATGGCAGGCATGATGTAGTAGAAATTTATCCCTGATGGGGTAAATTTCTACGGAATCCGTGGCACGCGAAGCGTGACACGGTGGTGACCCGGCGCTGGTACCCAAACCGGCGCAGGTCCACGCATCCGTATGAGGTGGGGGCGGCTACCCATGAAGGGTGGCCGCCCCCGCTTTTTCTGTGCCGTTTGGGTGGTAACTCAAAGAGGCGTTGCGAGGTGGGGAAGGGGCAAGCGATATGCTGAGAACATGAGCTCTCACACTACGTCATCCCGTCATTTCTCGCAGACCCCGGACTGCACCAATCGGAGCGTGAAGAGCATCGGCTCGCGGGGCTCGATTCTGAGCATCGGGTCGGTGAACTCGTTCTGCAGTATTGGCTCCGTGAACTCGGCGTTTTCGATTGGTTCGGTATTCTCGCTTGGGTCCGTCGGCTCTGTCTTTTCTGCCGGGGCCGTTGCCTCGTGCCTGGGCTTTCTTGGCGTGCTGTCGGTCTTATCGGGGCTCTCCGTGCTCTCGGTGGGGTCGTATCGGTCGGTGCTGAAAGTAAATCGTCGCCCCGGGACTCGGCGGTCTGGTCCTTCGCGTTCCTAAGCGCTCGTGTGTGGCAGGCCGGCGGCGTGCCGGCTCGTGGAGGCGGTAAAATGGTGCCCCTATGAAATGTGCCTATTTTCGTGATGACCTCTGCTCCTCCTGCCCCAGCATTGAGACCGCCTACACCGCGCAGGTGCAGGCGAAGCAGGAGCACGCCCGCGCCCTGCTTGCCGCGTACCCGCAGCTGCAGTGGCTGGACCCGGTGACCAGCGCGGAGGCGGGCTTCCGCAACAAGGCGAAGCTTGTGGTGGGCGGTTCGGCGAAGAACCCGACCCTCGGCATCGTGGATTACCGTACGGGCGCCTCCACGGATCTTGGAGAATGCCCGCTCTATATGGAGCCGATTCAGGCGGCTATTCCGGTGCTGCGTGAACTGATTCAGCGCGCGGACCTGACCCCCTATGACATTCCGAATCGTCGCGGTGAGCTGAAGAATATCCTGGTGACTGCTTCGGCGGCGGGCGAGCTGATGGTGCGTTTCGTGCTGCGTTCGAAGAAGCTTCTGGTGCCGATTCGTCGGCAGCTGGGGTGGTTGCAGGAGCGGCTGCCGAACCTGGCGGTGCTGTCGGTGAATCTGCTGCGTGAACCGGTGGCGCGTGTTGAGGGGGATGAGGAGATTATCCTTTCGGAGCGTCAGACCCTGCCGATGCAGGTGAATGACCTGACTCTGCATCTGCGTCCACAGAGCTTCTTCCAGACGAACACGAAGGTCGCTGAGGCGATGTACGCGCAGGGCCGTGAGTGGGTGCGTGAGGTGGCTCCGCGCTCGCTGTGGGACCTGTACTGTGGCGTGGGCGGTTTTGCTCTACATGCCGCTTCGGTGATGGATGGCGGCTCGGTGACGGGTATTGAGATTAGTGCGGAGGCGGTCGCTTCGGCGCAGCGCACGGTCGCTGAGTACGGCCTGGAGGGCGTGGACTTTTCGGCTCAGGATGCACCGGAGTTCGCGGTGTCTTCGGGCACGGTGCCGCAGATGCTGGTGGTGAACCCGCCGCGCCGCGGTATTGGTGAGAGCTTGTGCGCGTGGATTGAGGGTTCGGGTATTGACCGTGTGGTGTATTCGAGCTGTAATGCGGTGACTTTGGCGAAGGACCTAGAGCGCATGCCGTCGTATGCGCCGGTGCAGGGCCGCGTGCTGGACATGTTCCCGCATACGGACCACTACGAGGTCATGGTGCTGCTGCAGAGGCAGTAGCAGCCTTTATACGTGTATGCGGTGGCGTCTCGGACGGTTGTGTCTGAGGCGCCACCGCTTTTTCGTGCCTATTCTTGGGGCGTGGTTTAGCTCTCCGCTCTTAATCCTGTGCCGCGAGAATACCCGCCGCGTACGCCGCCTGACCCACGTGCTGCGTTGCGTCGTCAATCAGACTGACCAGGCGCACACCGCGAGTCACCGGCGGAGTCCAGGAACGGTCAATAACCCCGCTCAAATCAGCCTCGCTCAGCGTCTGCGCGTAGTCGGCGAGCGCCTCACCGGTTGCCACAAGGTACTCCACCAACAGGGCAGAATCTTCAACCACGATGGAGCGTGCCTGCTCGGCGGTGTGGCCGTAGCCCATGGTGTCGCCGAGTTCGCCCAGGTTGAAACGTTCCCTGAAGCCCTGCGCCTCCCAGATCTGCGGCTGACCGTTCAGCGCGGAGAGCTGCATGTCCATCTGTCGTCCGGCGTGCCAGAGCAGCCAGGCGATAGAGTTCGGGTGCCCGCCCGGGTGGGCGTTGAGCGCCTCGGGGGATAGCCCCTTGACGGCTACGGCGGCTTCGATGCCGGGGCGGCTAGCGGCGTCACGCAGAATATCGTGGGTGTTCATGGAGTTCTCCTGAATTTGCTGGCTTCCTTTAGGCCGGCTTCTTGTAGGGAGCCGGGTAGTTTCAGTCTACGCCCGCGCGGGCTGAGGGGTGGCTGTGGAAGAGGGGGAGGGGGGCTTTGCTCACTTCCTAGCGGTGGGTGGGGTCAAGAAAAAATGTGGCGCGCGGGAATAATACTCATTTCTTTCCGTTGAACTCTGTGAAGACATCATCATCTAAATTTCACAGGAGAATATTATGGCCACCCCCGCTCAGTTGCACTTTGACATGGTCGTCATTGGCTTCGGCAAGGGCGGCAAGACTCTCGCCGGCGCATACGCCAAGACCGGTAAGAACGTTGCCCTCATCGAACAGTCCACCGGCATGTACGGCGGCACCTGCATCAACATCGGTTGTGTACCCACCAAGGCGCTGGTTCACCGTGCCGACGAGTTCCGCGCCAGCGGCGAGCGCACCCCCGAAGAGGCAAACGCTGCCTACGAATCCGCCGTGGTTTTCCGTGACAAGCTGACCGGTGCGATGCGTGCCAAGAACCGCGAAATCCTACTGTCCAACGAGACCGCTAAGCTCATTGACGGTCACGCACGTTTCATCTCCGACACCGAGGTTGAGGTCACCGCGGGCGAGGACACCCTGCGCGTTACCGCCGACTACTTCATCGTCAACACCGGTGCCGTGTCGGTTATCCCGCCGATTGAGGGTATCCGCGAATCTGAGCGTGTGCTCACCTCCACCGAGCTGCAGAAGCTTACCCCGCGCCCCAAGCGTCTGGGCATTATCGGTGGCGGTCCCATCGGTGTTGAGTTTGCCGGTATTTTCTCCTCCTACGGTACCGAGGTGACCATTCTGGATGGCGCACCCGCCCTCTTCGGCCGCTATGACGAGGATGTTGCCCAGGTTGCCCGCGAGATTATCGCAGACCAGGGCATTACCGCTCACACCGGTGTGCGCGTGCAGTCCTTCAAGGACGGCGCTGACTCGGTGACCGTGACCTACCTCGACTCCGAGGGTGCCACCCGGGAGCTGGAGGTGGACTACGTGATGGTTGCGACCGGCCGTAAGCCCGCCACCGAGGGTCTGGGCCTGGAGAACACCAGCATCGAAACCAACGACCGCGGCGCAATTGTTGTGGATGAGCACCTGCGCAGCACCGTGCCGAACATTTTCGCGCTCGGTGACGTGAATGGCGGCCCGCAGTTCACCTACATTTCGCTGGATGACTACCGCGTGGTGCTCTCCCAGCTGGTTGGTGACGGTTCCCGCTCCACTAAGGACCGTAAGGCAGTGGCTTCGACCATCTACATGAACCCGCCGCTGTCCTCCGTGGGTCTGACTGAGCATGAAGCAATCGAGGCTGGCCACAAGGTGAAGGTTGCTTCGAAGCCGGTCGCCGCAATTGCTGCGATGCCGCGTGCTAAGACCCAGGAGAACCCGCGCGGCATCATGAAGTTCGTGATTGACGCGCAGAGCGACCAGATTCTGGGCGCCCAGCTGCTGGTAATCGAGTCCATGGAGGTTATTAACCTGGTGGCTCTGGCGATGCGCCACGGCATTACTGCTTCGCAGCTGCGCGATGAGATTTACACTCACCCCTCGATCACTGAGGGTCTGAATGAGGTTCTTGCCGTCGCGGCGCCCGTGAACTAGTTGAACTAGAATCGCGGCTGAATTCGCGGTTCGTATAGCGTTTCTGCTTGTCTGAGTGCTTCCCTGCCCGTTCCGCCCGTTGTGCTGTCAACGGAGGTACGGGTGGGGAAGCATTTTTGTTAAGGCTCATATATACCTAGTAGCTAAGCATGCCCTAAGATGGTTATGAGATAAGCGCAAGCTCACTGATTGGGTGGTCGGCGCGAGAGGGCTCGGAGGAGACACCCGCTCGCTGCTACGCCTGCCACAGTGCACCGCCTGCGCCGCGCATACAACCGAACATCATAGGCACGAACCGGGAGAATCATGGCACTGCCCAAAATCAAGCCCTACACCTACGTCGACCGTGAACACAGCAACCGCGTGAGCTGGCCCGTGGACCCCTCCCGCGCTGTACTGCTCGTACACGACATGCAGGTACACTTCGTCCAGGCTTTCGAAGGGGCCAACCTGGGTGAGGGCAACGACAACCCGGACGCCCAGATTAACGTCGCTATCAAGAACCTGCGCCGCCTCATTGATGCCGCCCACGCCGCCGGAATCCCGGTCTACTACACCGCGCAGCCGCCGCGCCAGAACCCCGAAGACCGTCGCCTGCTCATCGACTTCTGGGGCGACGGCCTGCAGAACGACGAGTCCGCCCGCGTGCTTGACGAACTGGCACCCACTGACCGCGACACCGTGCTGACCAAGTGGCGCTACTCCGCGTTCGTGCGTAGCCCCTTCGAGGACCTGCTCAAGGAGTCTGGCCGCGACCAGCTCATTATCGGCGGCGTGTACGCGCATATCGGCTGCCTGACCACCGCCCTGGAGGCGTTCATGCGTGACATTCAGCCGTTTATGGTTGCGGATGCGCTCGCCGACTTCTCGGAGGAGGAGCACCGCACGGCGTGCGAGTACGCTTCGGGTCGTTGTGCCCGCGTGCTGAACACCGCCGATGTGCTCGCAGACCTGCAGGCTGCTGAGACTGCTGAGGAGGCGCGCGCATGAGCTGGGTCATTGTGACCGGCGCGAACGGCGGTATTGGTGAGGCAACCGTCCACCAGCTCATTAAGAACGGTTATTCGGTGTTTGCGGCTGACCTTGCAGAGCAGCCCATTGCCTCCTTCGGTACCTACGGAGACGCAATCTTCCGCTACCGCGCCGTAGACGTTACGAGCGAAGAGTCCGTCATCGCCCTCGCCAACGCTGTAGCGGCACTCGACGAACCCATCACCGGTGCGGTGCTCGCCGCGGGCATCGCCCACAGCCAGCCGCTACTGGAAACCAGCTTCGACACCTGGAAGCGCCTACACGCGGTCAACTCCGACGGCGTGTTCCTGTGCCTGCGCGAATTCGCGCGCATCATGGTTGACCAGCAGGAAACCGACCCGACCAACAGCCGCTCCCTGGTGACGGTCGCCTCCAACGCGGCGCGTGTGCCCCGCGCGGAGTTTGGTGCCTATGGTGCATCGAAGGCGTCGGCGGCACGCGTGAGTTCCAGCTTCGGTCTGCAGCTTGCCGCGCACGGTATTCGCGTGAACTCGGTCTGCCCCGGTACCACCCGAACCCCCATGGTGACCGACGCCTGGGAGGGTGAGGACCGCTCCGCCCTGCCGGTTGCCGGTAACCCGGAAACGTTCCGCCTGGGCATTCCGCTGCGCCGTATTGCCGACCCGGCGGATATTGCGGCGGTCAACGCTTTCCTCATTTCTGAGGCGGCACGCCACATCACCATGCAGGAGATTGTCGCCGACGGCGGTGCGACCCTCTAACGGCACCCCGCGTCCGGCTTTTAGATGACCGGCGCGAACCCCCACACCACTGATAGAAGTACAATGACGAACCTTCCCGACTTTATCTTTGCCACCGGCACCCGCGTTCTGCGTGCGTCCGGTGCGATGACCCCTGTCACCTTCGATAATGCCCTGGACGAGGCGAAACGTGCCGGTAGCGCCGTCGTGGGTCTGATTCCTTTTGACCCTGATATGCCCGCCTACCTCTTCGTGCCTGAACGCCTGGAGGAGCAGCAGGTGCCGGTCCCCGAGCAGACCGTGGCGCTTGCCGAGCCGGTATCGGTCACCGGCCGGCAGAATGACCGGTTCCGTGCCGCCGTTGCGACCGCCGTGGAGCGCATGAAGGCGGGTGAGCTGAGCAAGATCGTGCTTTCGCGTGTGCTCACCGCCCGCTACGCACCCGGCGCTCTCAATCTGGAGGCGCTATACAACAACCTGCGTGCCCAGCAGCGTTCCGCATTCAACTTTGCGGTGCGCCTACCCGAGGGTGAGCGCGGCATGAGCGGAAGCTACCTGATGGGTGCCTCCCCGGAGCTGGTGTTCCGCACCGAGGGCCGCGCCTTCAAGACCCACCCGCTTGCCGGTAGCGCCCCGCGCATTGCCGAGCCCGGTAGCGCCGAGGACGAGGCGATTCGTGACCGCCTGTTCGCCTCGCCGAAGGACCGCCACGAGCACGCCTACGTCATCAACGATATTGCCGAGCGCCTGGCACCCATTGCCGAGGAGCTGAACGTGCCGCATGTGCCCTCGTTGCTGCAGACCCCGCAGCTGTGGCACCTGGCGACCCCCATCGACGGTGTGCTGAAGGAGGGGCTGACCTGCTTGGACGGTGCCCGCGCGATCCACCCGACCCCCGCGATTTGCGGTGCCCCCACCGAGAAGGCGCTGGAGCTGATTCGTCAGCTGGAGTCTTTTGAGCGCCGCTACTTTGGCGGTCTGGTCGGCTACATGGATGCCGAGGGTAACGGCGAGTGGGCGCTGGTGCTGCGTTGCGCCCAGGTCAGCCCGGAGGAGGCGGTGCTGTACGCGGGCGCGGGTATCGTGGCTGAGTCCGACCCGGAGCTGGAGCACACGGAGACCGGCACGAAGCTCGGTAGCTTTGGTCGCGCCCTGGGCGTGGATACCCTGGGCGAAGATACCCCCTAAAACTCTTTTCGAACCGCCCCGCGCGGGGTGGAAGCGACCGAACGCGCTCGCCGTCGTGGCGGGCGCGTTCAGTCGTTGTTGTTATGAGGGATTGAGCCTGGCTAATCGGTGAGCAGGCGCTTGAGCTCCAGGGGAGTAGCCACCGGCAGAAGCTCGACCTCAAGCTGCGCGGGCTCGCCCTCGGCGGGGTTCTCAACGGCCAGGGCGATGAGCATCTTCTGCGCGTGCTCCGGGTTCTCCGCGTCGGGGAGCGCCACGGGTACCCACTGCAGGCTAAAGCTCCGCTCGATAGCCTCGCCGCCCTGATTACCGACATGGGGCGCGCTAAAGGTCGCTTGGGCGGTCAAGCTGTCCTGAGTCAGTACGCGTAGGGCGGTCGGCTCGGGGGTGCCACCGTCCAGAAGGTCACTAGGAGCCTCCTCGTTCATGGCAAGTTCGAGCGCATCCAGCAGTGCATCGGTGAGTTGCACCCGAACCAGGGACGGCACCACGCTCAGGCCGTGGCCGGTCGCCTTGAGTACCGCCTCCTTAGCGGTCCATAGCGCCACCGAGAGCAGGTGCAGTACGGGCGCGGGGCGTTCCTGCGCCACCCGCTCATAGAATGCGTGTTCTTCATTGGAGAGCGCCAGACGCGCAAAACCGGAGAACAGGCGCGCATCCAGAGTCTCAACATCCACGCCGAGCACCGCCGAGGAATTACGGCTAAACGCGCCCACCACCAGCGGATTCACCTGCGACATATTGAAATTCACGCCCGCAATACGCGGCTTGCCGTGCTTCTTGCCGCTGGTGCACAGGGTGCAGGAACGATCCACCTCAATCTCAGAAGCGGCACTGGAGGGCACATCCAGACGAGCTGCCGCCATGGCGCGCATAAGCGCCTGAGTGCTCAGGTAGCTGACCGCCGCCGTGGAGGTTGGCAACTGCGCCGCATGCTGCTGCTCGGCAAGCCCCAGGTAGCTCAACCAGCTAAAACGCAGGGAACCGTACATGGTGCGGGTGGGAAGAGCGAAAATCTGCACGCGCTCGCTCGGACGGGCGGTAGGGTGCTCCGGGCGCTGTGCGCTGGGTGTTTCGGGGGCAGAATAGCTCATAGGTTTAGTGTACCCGCCCGGCTATGGTGGGCTCCTATAGGTTGTCCACAGCCGTGACCGCGCGCTACGCACCCTCGCCGCCGGTGCGGTAAAGTCATCACAGACATCATTACGGACTGCCGCCTGCACGCTAGAGAGGTGGCAGCTTAGAAAGAAGGTACCGTGAACAGCACGCAAGAGATCATTGCCGCCGCAGACGGCTCGGCGCTGGGCAACCCCGGACCGGCGGGCTGGGCATGGTATATCGACGACGACCACTGGGCGAGCGGCGGCTGGGCGCACGGCACCAACAACATGGGTGAGCTCAAGGCTGTCCTGGATCTGTTCGAGGCGACCGCATCCCGCCCGGAGGCGAAGCTGCGCGTGTACTGCGATAGCCAGTACGTCATTAACTCGCTGACCAAGTGGATGCCCGGCTGGAAGAAGAAGGGCTGGAAGAAGTCTGACGGCAAGCCCGTGCTCAACCGCGACCTTCTGGAGGCGCTGGATGCCGCCTTGGCGGGCCGCGACTACGAGTTCATTTGGGTGAAGGGCCACGCGGGCCACGAGCTCAACGAGAAGGCTGACTCCCTGGCGAATGGTGCAGCGCGAGCCTACCAGGAGGGCCGCGAGCCCGCGCACGGTCCCGGCTTTGGCGCGCCTGCTGAACCTGCCGCTGAGTCTGCTGCGGCTTCGGCTGTTGAAGAATCTATCGTGAACGCTCCCGCGGCTGAACCGGCGCTCACTGAGTCTTCCGCGGATGCGCACCTGCCCATGCAGGAATTTACCGCCGCCGAGATCGAGAACGCCCAGCGCGGCGTTGAGAGCCTGCGACTGTCCGGCCTGCTACGCCCCGCCTCCGCGGTGAACGCCCCCGACCCGGAGGCGGTCCGCACCCGCAAGGAACAGCTGGCGCTCGCGGCAGAACGCGCCGCCGAGCGTGACGCAAAGGCGCTGGCACGCCAGCAGGAAACCGCCAACCAGGCCTCCGCCGCGCAGGCGGAAGAAGAGGATGACCTGACCGGTCTTGAAGAGTTCGCCGGCATGGATCCGAACGATGTTGACCCGGCGGAACTGCTGGGCGAGACGGAAGAACACGCAGAAGAGCAGGTGACAGAACAAGCAGTAGAAGAGCCCGCACCTGCTACTCCTACCGCACCCGCCGCACCCGTTCTGAACCCCGAGGAAGCCGCCGCCGCTGAGCAGCTGCTGGAGAGCCGCGGCTCCGTCATGGAGGCGGCGCAGCTGGAATCCATGCTGCACGAGCGTCTGGTGTGGGTGACCGCCACCGGCAAGTCGGTGTCCCGCTCCTCGGTGTTGCAGTACCGCGAACGCGCCTTCACCCAGCAGGGCGCCCCGCTCAAGCAGGGTGTGCAGGTGCTGGACTCTTCCAGCGTGCTGGTTATGGCTGCGGTTGCTACCGCGCGTGGCCGCGTGAGCCGTTCGAGCATTTGGCATTACGATGCTGAGCGCGGCCTGTGGCGTCTGCGTTTCCGCCAGGAGACCCCCGCCTCGTAGCGCCCACCCGGTAGCTCCCGGTGGGCTCTCCGCCGGCAACCCCGGGAAGAACCTCTGAGAAGAACCATTGGGAAGAATTTCTGGGAGTAACCGGGAAAGAGGGAAAGAGAACGTGAGAAACCCGCCGCCCCTCGAATAATGAGGTGCGGCGGGTTTTCCGTTGGTACGTCACGCGCACGGGGCCCATCCAGTGGTGGCGGGGCGTACCGGGTGCGGGCTGTCTAGCCCACGTTTAGCCCACGAACATCGAGGCGTTGGCCTGCTCAGTGTCGGCATAGTTGACGCCCGCGCGGGAGAGGGCCTCGTTGATCTGGGTGATGGATTCTTCGACCTGGCGCTGGGTAGCGTGCCAGTGATCCAGCACGCCCTGGAAGTTGGCCGATGCCGAACCCGTCCAAGAGCTCTGCAGGTCATGCAGGGAAGCGGTCATGCCGTTGACATCCGCGGTGATGGATGCGACGTAGGACTTGGCCTGGGCGCTCTTGGCCGCGATGACCTCAGAATCGACGTTGAACTGTGCCATGGGTTTCTCCTTTGAGAGTGGTGGGCGGCGGGTTGCCGCCGGGAGGGTTTGCCCCGGGTTCTGAACTATCCCGAGTGCATGGCACCACTATATTCTTTCAAAATGCATTAAACTACCTAAAAATGCCTCAATGAGAGAATCTGTGGATAAACCCTCCCGATTGCTTCCAACGCACCGAAAATTTCGAACGGGGCCTTCAGAATTCGGCTGAATATTGCGTTGGGCCCTTTGCACAGCGTCCATCCGGCGGTGCGTCCACACCCGGTCGTGCCTGCCGGAGCCGACCGATTGAACCCTCCGGACACGAAGAAGCCCCCGAGCGTAAGGCTCGGGGGCTTCTTTGGTGCTTCTTCTGGGTTTCGGTACGCCGCTGGCTGCCGGAGACACGTAACCCGCTAGTTCAGCAGCTGCTCATCCGAGATGGGCGGCGGGTAGTAGGGTAGCGAGATGACGAAGGTCGCGCCGCCACCGGGGGTCTCTTCAATGTGGATTCGGCCGTCGTGCTGTTCAATGATGGCGGCCACGATGGACAGGCCCAGACCGGTGCCGCCGGTCTCGCGGGAACGCGAGGTGTCGGTGCGGTAGAAACGCTCAAAGACGCGCTCGCGATCCTCGCCGTGAATACCGGGGCCGTGGTCGCGCACCTCAAGGGTGGCCAGCGGGAATCCCGCAACCTCCTCGCGCACGCCCACCGCAATCTCCAGGGGCGTGCCGTCGGGGGTGTAACGCATCGCGTTGGTCAGCAGGTTCGCCACGACCTGACGCATGCGCGATTCATCGCCGAGCACCGGCGCGGAGGTGGGGGCAACATCGTCGCTGAGGCCCACGAGCGAAACCTCGCGGTCGGGGGCCGTAGCGTAGGCGTCGTTGCTGGCGTCCACCGCCAGGTTAAACAGGTCGAAGGGTGCCAGCTTGGACTCTCTGCGCTCGTCGATGCGGGCCAGTGTCAGCAGGTCCTCGACGAGCTGGCCCATGCGCTTGGACTCCGACTCGATGCGGCTCATGGCGGTGCCGACCGCCTCCTCGGTGGGAAGCGCGCCCTGGCGGTAGAGCTCCGAATAACCGCGGATACTCACCAGCGGGGTGCGTAGCTCGTGGGAGGCGTCGCCCACGAAGCGCCGCATCTTCGCCTCGCTCTTCTCTCGGGCCTTAAAGAGCGCCTCAATCTGGGCGAGCATGGTGTTCAGCGAGATGGCGAGGTTACCGATCTCGTTGTTCGGGTTGTAGTCCTCGATACGCTGGGAGAGGTCGCCGGCGGCAATCTTGGCGGCGGTCTGCTCAACGCGCGCGAGCGGCTCGAAGGTGCGCGTCACAATCACCCACGTCATGGCGATGGCGGAGGCTAGGGTGGCGAGTCCAAACGCGAAGGTGAGCACGCCGACCAGGGCGACCACCTGGTTGGTCTGCTTGAGCGGCATCGCGATGATGAGGGAACTCGCCTCGGTCAATCCCGAGGAGTCGTTCGCCTCAATCGGCACGGCAAGTAGGCGCCAATCGGCGGAACCGCTGGAGGAGCCAACGGTCACGCCCTCCTCGTTCTGCTTGCGCACCTTCTCAGCGGTCCAACCGTTCAGGGTGGGTTCGCCGGCCTGCTCGTCGTGCTCGGAGCTGAGCGAGTACAGCACCTTGCCGTCCTTATCGAGTAGGTAGACGCGGTAGGTGCTGAGCGACCCCTCTTGCTTGCCGGAAGGTCGCACGGTGGCCAGCTGCACCAGTGCCGGTGCGCTGGTCTTCATCTCTTCGTCCAGCTGGTGCACCATCTGGGCGCGCAGAGCAGAGATAGCCACGAGGCTGGTGACGGCAATCGCCAGGGCGATGAGCATGGAGGTCACCAGCACCAGCTGCGTGCGCAGGGAAAGCGAGAGGGGGATGCGATCGAGGGGTTTGAGCGCCACGTTAGCCTCGGGAACCGCGAATCATGTAGCCCACACCGCGCTTGGTGTGGATGAGCGGCTCGTGGTTTTCGCGGTTGTTGTCAATCTTGCGGCGCAGGTACGAGATGTAGGACTCGACGATCGAGGAGTCGCCGTTGAAGTCGTACTCCCACACGTGGTCGAGAATCTGCGCCTTGGACAGCACACGGTTGGCGTTGAGCATCAGGTAGTGCAGCAGGTTGAACTCGGTGGGGGAGAGATCGATTTCTTCCTCGCCGAGGAATACCTCGTGGGTATCCACGTTCAGGCTCAGGTCGTCGACGCGCAGAACGGCATCGTCCTCGTCCTGGACGGCGCGGCTGCGGCGCAGGATGGCGCGGATGCGGGCGATCACCTCGTCCAGTGAGAAGGGCTTCGTCACGTAGTCGTCGCCGCCGGCACCCAGGCCGGTGACCTTGTCCTCGGTGGCGTCCTTCGCGGTGAGGAAGAGGACGGGGACGGTGCTTCCGAGCTCGCGCAGGCGGCGGGTCACCTCGAAGCCGTCCATGCCGGGCATCATGACGTCGAGGACAATCAGATCGGGAGATTCGGTGTTGGCCTTCTCGAGGGCGTCGCGGCCGTTGCCGGCGGTGACGACCTCAAAACCGGCGAAGCGCAGGGAAGTGGCGAGTAGTTCAAGGATATTGAATTCGTCATCAACGACGAGGAGCTTGGCTTCAGCAGACATACTCTTTATCTTTCGTTCTGAAGGGCAGGAAGGTGATTTGTCGGTGAGTAGAGAAATGCAGTGTGTGCAACGGTGTGTGGTTAGGCTTTAGAGCGCCGCAGAACTGCCAGGCCGAGCGCAACCATCAGCGCGATGAATGCGACGGGCAGAAGCACGAGCGGAATCTGGCTCATGACGGCGGGCGGGGTGGCCCCGGCCCACTTCATAAGGAGCATGACGATTCCGCTGAGCAGGCAGAGGAGGGCGAGAATACCGCCTCCCGCGCCCAGCCAACGAATGGCACGGGCGTAGGGCAGAGGCGCGGACGCCCGGTCTGAACTGCTGTGCTGGGTCTCTACGGAGGTGTTACTCATAAAATTAACCGTATCAGCTTGTGCCCAGCTCTCTGCTAGCAAAGCCCCAGAATCGGGGGTTTGGGCCCCAAATTCACAGCGTTTGTGAAGCTTAGAGGGCCTCCCGAGGTGTTCGTGTACGCGAGATGCTTTAATAGGGGTATGTCTGAACAGGTGAATGAACTGCTCCCCGAAACCATGCCCGCCCCCGATACTCCCGCAGATGGCGCTCTGCCCGCTGCCGCCCCGGAGGAGGCCGAGACCTCGGTGGATGGTGCTGTACCTGAGAAAGTAGAGACCGCGCAGAAGATTGCGGATGAGGCCGCCGAGGAGAAGACCGAAAAGGTCGTCGAGGCCACCGTGGAGGCAGCCCTCACCGAGGCCGCCGAGGAAGCCGAATCTTCCCGGACCCCCACTGATACTTCTAACGACCCTTTCTCCGCGCCGGCTGAGGACCCGGGCGAACCCTCCCTGGGCGTTCCGCACAAGGCCCGTCGCACCTCCAAGGTGGATGAGATCCTAGCGGCGGCTAAGGATGTAGCGCTGCAGGGCGTCCGCGAGATTACCCCCGACCACAATATTGGTCTGGTGCACCACGTGCGTCCCGAGGAGGAGCGCCTGAGCACCCACCTCTTCGAGTGCACGATGCCCGGCTACCGCGGCTGGTTCTGGTTTGCGACCCTCTCCCGCGCCCCGCGCTCGAAGGTCGCCACGATTTGCGAGGTGGGCCTGCTGCCCGGTGACGATGCGCTCATCGCCCCGGATTGGGTGCCGTGGGCTGACCGCGTGCGTCCCGAGGACCTGGAGCAGGATTCTTCGTCCGATTCTTCGGAGGTACCCGCCGAGAAGAAAGCTGAGGAAAAGGCCGAGGGCTCTGAGGCCGCCACCGCAGCCTCCGAGGAGAGCGCGGAGAGTGCAGAAGAGGGTACCGAGACTGCACCTGCCGAGGCCGCTGAGGTTTCTCTGGATTCCGACCGGGACTCCGAGGGGTCTGAGGGCAGCGTCTCCGAGTAGAGCCACCACCATAGAGATTTAAGGAGCCCCGCGGGGTGCCCGGCTGTTCGCGCTGGGCAACTCGCGGGGCTCTCTCGTGGCAAAAACCGCCCAAAGGGTACATAATGGTTTATTGAGTAAACTAACGACTTAGGCAGGGCTACCTACGCACTGTCGCGCTGATGGCTGGAGAGATAATGACTGACCTTATCGACACCACAGAGATGTACTTGCGCACTATTCTCGAACTGGAGGAAGAGGGCATCGTCCCCATGCGCGCGCGCATCGCCGAGCGTCTGGAGCACTCCGGCCCGACCGTTTCCCAGACTGTGGCCCGCATGGAGAAGCACGGACTGCTCACCGTTGAGCCTGACCGCCACCTGGAGCTGACCGACGAGGGCCGCCAGAAGGCCGTCGAGGTGATGCGCAAGCACCGCCTGGCTGAGCGTCTGCTTTCCGATATTATTGGCCTGGACCTCGAGTATGTGCACGAAGAGGCCTGCCGCTGGGAGCACGTCATGAGCGATAAGGTCGAGAAGCGCATCCTGCAGATGCTGAACGAGCCGAAGTTCTCCCCCTACGGCAACGCCATTCCCGGTCTGGAAGAGCTGGGCATTGTGAGCGAGAAGAACGACGAGCGCACCGTGCCGATGTCTCTGGCCGCTCGCGATTCGGGCCCCGAGGACCGTTTCACGATTTCCCGTTTCCCCGAGTCCATTCAGACCGACGTTGAGCTGCTGAAGCTTCTGGCGGATGCGGGCATCGTCTACGGCGCCTCGGTGTCGGTTGTGGCCGGCCAGAATGATGACGTGATCGTTCACGCCGACGGCGAGGACGATACCCTGTCCCTGGATATGGACGTGGCAAACGCAATTGTGGTCAAGCGCGGCGGCAACCTCTAAGCTCTCATTCTGAGAGTCTGCTAACCCAGTTCACGCTAAACGGTGGTATTGCCTTCCTTTGTGGAGGCGGTGCCACCGTTTTTGTGCACGTGTTAGGGCTGCTCGGTCTTGCGGGGAGGCTTCGGGAGGCTGAGGTGCCTAGTGGGTGGGGTATTTCAGAGTTTGGTCATGTGCGCGGGCGCGTATACTCCTCTCTCAAGGTTTTAGCAACTGCGCTCGAGTGCATTTTTCGCGTTTTTCGCTTAAATCTGAAGTTGAAACTGAGGGAAACGCCGATGTTTGAGCAATCTCTGAGAATGGACACTTAAGAGATAAGGGTCATCTTTGAGAATTTTGAACCCTGTCCTTAATGGGTGATGGCGCATTAAAAGCGAATGTGCATCCTTGTGAAGCACCTAGTCAAGGGCCTTAAGCGGTAGTTGTTGGTTCCGTTAAGAGGGAGTCAACTGCCTGGAGTGCCAAGTTTTCCCCCCAGGGTGAAAGTCCAAAATTTAAGCCCGAATGAAGTGACAACTGGGAGTTTTCTGTGTATTCTCGTTTCTGTGCCCAAATCCTCATCGTAAGAGGGCACCGTCGAAGCGGTTCCGCTGAGTTCTGCCAACGCTTCGATGTACGTCTACCCAATATGGCAGAAGCGGGGGACCCAATCCCCAAGCTGGGATACGGCATCTCAATCGAGAGGCCTCGGGGCTAAGTCACTTCGGTGGCCGAGCGAATCCATGCTCGAGTCCGACAGCTCACCTCGTCAGGCAATGGAGGAATTATCAATGGTTAAGAAGATCGTACGTACCGCAGGTGCAACCCTCGCAGCAGGCGCAGTTCTGCTCGGTTCGACCGTTCCCGCGAACGCATTTGCACAGATCCCCGCTGCTGCTGATCTGTCCTACGACTACACCAACTACGAGTTCGACTACACCAGCTACACCACCCCCGCAACCACCTACGTTGCACCCCAGGCTCAGGCACAGCAGACCTACGTTGCTCCCGCAGCAGCCCAGGCCGCACCCGCCGTTGAGACCACCTACGTAGCACCCCAGGCTGAGACCCAGCAGGCTTACGTTGCTCCCGTAGCAACCCAGGAGCAGGCTGCTCCCGCCGCTTCCTCCAACACCGGTAATGCTTCCCGTGACGCAATCGTCGCAACCGCAATGAGCGGTCTGGGCGGCTCCTACGTTTGGGGCGGCAAGACCTTCGGTGCATGGGACTGCTCCGGCTTCACCTCTTGGGTTTTCGCTCAGCACGGCATCAAGCTGACCGCTTTCACCTACGCAATGAAGAACGAGCTGCGCCCCACCTCTAACCCCCAGCCCGGCGACATCGTCTTCCAGAACGGCTACAGCCACGTTGGTATCTACCTGGGCGATGGCAAGATGATCTCCGCTCTGAACCCCACCAACGGTACCCTGGTGCACCCCACCTCCTGGATGTCCGTTGATGGCTACTACACCGCTCTCTAAGCCTTAGTGCATAAGAGCTGGGTCTAGCCCAACATACTTCGAAAAGGCGCCTACCCCGCACGGGGTGGGCGCTTTTTTGCGTGCCCATTCAGCGCGCAGAATACCGCCGAGAGCGCACGTGCACACTCGGCGGTATGCATTTTGGGGTGCTTCTCTACGGTGTGAGACTACGGGACGAGAGCCTGCAGGAGCGTCTGCGGGGCCTGTTCCCACTCGGTGAGCTCCGCACGTAGATTGACCCGCGCGGGCTCCTCCCAGAGCTGTAGACCCTCCTCGGAGAGGAAGACGCATTTACGCCCCAGGATCGAACGCAGGAAGGTCGTACGACCGGCACGGAACGCCTCATCGTCAAAATGGGAGTACTCGCTACGCACCCCGCGCAGGTAGCGACGGTAGCGCGCCGGTTCGGCCGCCAGGATGGCCATGTCGGCGTCAAGGAAAAGTTGAATATCTACTGGCTCATAGCCTGCCGGCAGATCGGCAGACTCGGGCAGCTCGTGGGCTGCCGTGGCGCGAACCAGAAGGCGCACCAGCTGTAGCTCCTCTTCGTCCAACAGACCAGCGACGACCAGCGGCTCCAGGGAGGTGCTCGCCAGCTGCTCGCTACGGCGCTCATCCTCACCCGGCGCGCCCTCGTACACGGCATCGTGGAACCACGCCGCCAGAACCAGCGGCAGGGGAGTGGAACCTGTATGCGAGTGGGGGGCATATAGGCGGTCCAGATCGGTGAGCATCTGCGAAAGGTGCCCGCTGTGGTGGTAGGCACGGTGCGGCTGTTCCCACGCCTGTATCAGGTGCTCGCCCAACTCAGCCACCTGCGTTACGAGCCGGGCCCGCGACTCGGCGGACGCATCCGCACGCTCGAGGCGAGGCGCAAACGCCGCCTCCCAGGCGCGAAGCAGGCGCGGGCGAATCTTTTCCGGGCGTTCCTTCAGCGGGATGCGCAGGCCGCTCGCAATGAGCGTACGGGTCAGCTGTGCGCCGCTAAGCTCCTTCGCACCCGCCTGCACCAGCTCGTCGTAGAGGTGCGCCGGAACATCGTAGTGGTCGCGGTCGAAGGCACGCTCACTGATGCCCGCCGCCGCAGCGAACTCGTGTAGCTCCGCCAGGGATGCATCGGAGATGAGGTGCGAGAAGACGGTGCCGTGCGCGGGCCAGACGGGTGGGTCAATGTAGATGCTCATTCGTACATTGTAGGAGCGGTTCTGCCGCCGGGTGCGGGTGTCTTCGGGCGGTGAACGCAGAGTGGAGGCGAATCGCGCAGGCCGCAGAGGTTTCTGAACACTGTGCCGACCCGCGACGCGCGGTGCTTTATACTGGATAGGTACGCCCTCGTAGCTCAGGGGATAGAGCACTTCTCTCCTAAAGAAGGTGTCGGACGTTCGAATCGTCTCGGGGGCACACATATGACAGAACCGCCCGTCGCTTGCACTAGCAGGCGCGGGCGGTTTCTCGTCTCCGAGTGAACGAGGGGCGGCCGGGTGACCGAACGGGTGGGAGCGGGGGAGTAAATGCGGTAGCATGGAATATCGAACGTGTATTCTAGGCAGCGAGGTAGATGATGAGCGACAAGCCCGAACAGCAGAAGCAGCCCTTCACCGAACAGGACGGCCTCTTCGCCGCCGAACTCGTCACCCCCGCAGCACCGGCAGACCCCGCTCCAATTGACCCTGCACCGGCGGACGAGCCGCCCTTCGACCCGTACTACGACGTACCCCCTGCCGAGGACGACTACTACGCCCCTCCCACGGACGCCGCAGTGATGGACGCCCCGATGATGGAGGCGTCCGCTCAGGATGTACCTGGCGCCCTGCCTACCGGCATGCCCGCCTACAGCGCTCCCGTTACCAGCGCCCCCGAACCCGGCGCGCCCGCAGCCTTCGCCGCCGACCCGCTCGGCGACTTTATGCCGCCCGCCTACCGCGTCGGCGGTTACGGCGAGGACTTCGACCCCGCCGATCCCTACGGTGAACGCACCTACAGCCTGAGCACCGTAGACCCCGCCTCCCTCACCGCAGGGCTCAACGACCGCCAGGAGGAGGCCGTACTGCACTCCGGCTCGCCCCTGCTCATCGTCGCGGGCGCCGGCTCCGGCAAGACGCGCGTGCTCACCCACCGCATCGCCTACCTGCTCGCAACCCACCGCGCGACCCCCGGCCAGATTCTCGCCATCACCTTCACCAACAAGGCCGCAGCCGAGATGCGTGAACGTATCGAGGCGCTGGTTGGCCCGCGCGCTAAGCACATGTGGATCTCGACCTTTCACAGCTTCTGCGTGCGCGTGCTGCGCCGTGAGGCCGCCGCCCTGGGTTTGAAGTCCACCTTCACCATCTACGATTCGACCGACTCGCAGCGCCTGCTGAGCCTCATCATTAAAGAGCTCAACCTGGACACCAAGAAGTTCACCGCCAAGGCTGTGGGCAACCGCATTTCAGCGCTGAAGAACGAGCTGGTCAGCGCCGAGGCGTTCGCCTCCCGCGTGGCCTCCGATAACCCCTACGAGAAAACCATCGCGCAGATTTACACCGTCTACACGCAGCGTCTGCGCGCCGCCAACTCCCTCGACTTTGACGACCTGATTGGCCGCACCGTCTTCCTGCTGAAGAAGTTCCCCGAAATCGCGAACTACTACCGCCGCAAGTTCCGCCACATCCTCGTGGACGAGTACCAGGACACCAACCACGCCCAGTACCAGCTGGTGCGCGAGTTGGTCGGCGCCCACACGAAGGTACCGGCTGACCGCGGCCCCTACCCGGACGCCGTGCCCCCTGCCGAGCTGACCGTCGTGGGTGACTCCGACCAGTCCATCTACGCCTTCCGCGGCGCGGATATCCGCAATATTACGGACTTCGAGAAGGACTACCCGAACGCCCACACGATCCTGCTGGAACAGAACTACCGTTCCACGCAGAACATCCTCTCCGCGGCGAATGCGGTCATCGAACGCAACCCCGATCGTCGCCCCAAGAAGCTGTGGACCGCCTCCGGTGCGGGCGCCAAAATCATCGGTTACGTCGCCGAATCTGAGCACGCCGAGGCACGCTACATCACCCGCGAAATTGACCGCCTTGCCGACGAGCACGGCGTGCAGCCCGGTGACGTCGCAATCTTCTACCGCACCAACGCGCAGTCCCGAACCCTCGAGGACATGCTCATGCGTGCCGGCCTGCCCTACCGCGTGGTCGGTGGCACCCGCTTCTACGAGCGTAAGGAAATCAAGGACGCCCTGGCGTACCTGCGCGCCCTGAGCAACCCCGATGACGACGTGAACGTGCGCCGAATCCTGAATGAGCCCAAGCGCGGTATCGGTGCCAAGTCTGAGTCCGTGGTGGCGGAGTACGCGAGTGCGAACCGCATCTCCTTCTACGCCGCCGCACGCCAGGCAGCCGACATCCCCGGCCTGGGTGCCGCAGCGGTCAAGAAGTACGCCGAGTTCGTGCGCCTCATGGATGACCTGGCGCAAATTGCCCGCACTGAACCGGCCGCAACCTGCCTGGAGGCGGTCCTGGAGCAGACCGGGTACCTGGCGGCTCTGCGCGCCTCCAAGGACATTCAGGACGAATCGCGCGTGGAGAACCTCTCCGAGCTGCTTGACGCCATGGTCGAGTTCGAGACCGAGAACCCCGGCGCCGACCTGGAGCAGTTCCTCGAACACGTGGCTCTGGTCGCCGACGCCGACTCGATCCCGAACCGCCCCGCCAGCGCCGACGGTGAGAACGCCTCCGCCGCACAGATTGCCGCCGAGGCAGCTGAGGCGAAGGCACAGGGCATGGTCACCCTCATGACCCTGCACACCGCCAAGGGCCTGGAGTTCCCCGTGGTGTTCCTGACCGGTATGGAGCACGGCCTGTTCCCGCATCAGCGTGCCCTGACCGATGAGAAGGAAATGAGCGAGGAACGCCGCCTGGCGTACGTGGGTCTGACCCGCGCCATGGAGCGCCTGTACCTGACCCGCTCGGAGACCCGCACGATGTGGGGTAAGAGCCAGTTCAACCCGCCCTCGCCCTTCCTGGAGGAGATCCCGGAGGAGCTCATCGAGTGGAAGCGCACCGCAGGCTTCTCTGGCTTCGGCGCCTCAGGCATGGGGGCCTACGGCGCTCGCGGCAGCTCCTACGGTAACTCGTACGGTGGCGGCTATTCGGGCGGTTCCCGGTCCGGCTACGGTTCCGGTAGCTACTCGGGCGGTTACAGTTCCGGTGGCTCGCGCGGCTCATACGACCCCTACGAGTCCCGCCCCGCACGCCGCTCCGAGTCGTCCACCGCGGATATTAACGGTTCGGCGAGCTACGGGCTGGCGGCGGCTACCGCCTCCTCTAAGGTGGCGAACCGTTCCCGCGTGCACCAGAGTAAGGAAATCCCGACCCTGGCGGTTGGCGATACCGTGCGCCACACCAAGTTCGGCGAGGGTCGCGTGCTCGCAGTTGAGGGTAGCGGCGATAAGACCGTGGCGAAGGTGCGCTTCGGTTCAGAGGAGAAGCGCCTGCTGTTGCGTTACGCGCCGCTGGAGAAGGTCTCCTAACGTTGCCCGGTGATAAACGTGGAGGGGCGGGCATCCGATGGTGTCCGCCCCTGCCTTGCGCGCTCCCTTGCGCGTGCTTTAGGTGCATGGCTCCTAAACCTTTTCCCGGCATGCGATACGCGGTGATATCCACCCCGCAATATCTGTGACCTAAGTCGCTAAAATCCCGTATTTCGGGCTCCGTGAGTGCGAGCTCATGCCGAATCCGATAGAGTAGAAACGAGAGAAATTCCCCGCGTCAATGATGCGCGTGCGCCGGGTGCGAGAGACCCCTATCGCACCGTAGCGGGCACATGGGGAATACTCCTCTAATGACCAGGCCGAGCGTACACCGCGCTCGGCACCACTTCGAAGAAGAAGGACACCTGTGGACCTTTTCGAATACCAGGCGCGCGAGCTCTTCGCCAAGCACGGCGTTCCCGTGCTCAAGGGCATTGTTGCGACCACCCCTGAAGAAGCAAAGGCAGCAGCTGAGGAAATTGGCGGCCTGACCGTCATCAAGGCTCAGGTTAAGACCGGCGGCCGCGGTAAGGCCGGCGGCGTGAAGCTCGCAAAGTCTCCCGAAGAGGCTTACGAGCACGCTAAGGCAATTCTCGGCATGGACATCAAGGGCCACACCGTTCACCGCGTGCTGGTCGCCGACGGCGCAGACATCGCTGAAGAGTACTACTTCTCCCTCCTGCTGGACCGTGCAAACCGCTCCTACCTGGCAATGTGCTCGGTTGAAGGCGGTATGGAAATTGAGCAGCTGGCAGCTGAGCGTCCCGAGGCGCTGGCCAAGGTTGAGGTTGACCCGCTGGTCGGCCTGGACCAGGCTAAGGCCGAGGAGATTGTGAAGGCAGCAGGCTTCTCCGCAGAACTGCAGGAGAAGGTTGTTCCCGTCCTCGTCAAGCTGGGTGAGGTCTTCAGCAAGGAAGACGCAACCCTGGTTGAGGTTAACCCCCTCGTTCTGACCCCCGAGGGCACCATCCTGGCCCTGGACGGCAAGGTCTCCCTGGACGACAACGCAGAATTCCGCCAGCCCGAGCACGAGGCTCTCGTGGACAAGTCCGCTGAGAACCCGCTGGAAGCTAAGGCAAAGCAGTTCGACCTGAACTACGTGAAGCTGGACGGCGAGGTCGGCATCGTTGGTAACGGTGCAGGTCTGGTTATGTCCACCCTGGACGTCGTTGCATACGCTGGTGAGAACCACGGCAACGTCAAGCCCGCAAACTTCCTTGATATTGGTGGCGGCGCGTCCGCTGAGGTTATGGCTGCCGGCCTGGAAATCATTCTGGGCGACGAGCAGGTCAAGAGCGTTTTCGTGAACGTCTTCGGCGGCATCACCGCGTGTGACGCAGTGGCAGACGGCATTGTGAAGGCTCTGGAGATTCTGGGCGACGCAGCAACCAAGCCCCTGGTTGTGCGCCTGGACGGCAACAATGTTGCTGAGGGTCGCCGCATCCTCTCCGAGGCGAACCACCCGCTGGTTGTTCTGGCTGAGACCATGGACTCCGGCGCTGACAAGGCAGCAGAGCTCGCTCACAAGGCGTAATCGCCAGCAAAGGATTTCAAGGAAGTAATATGTCTATCTTTGTGAACAAGGACTCCAAGGTCATCGTTCAGGGCATCACCGGTGGCGAGGGTACCAAGCACACCGCACGCATGCTCGCAGCTGGCACCAACATTGTGGGCGGCGTGAACGCCCGCAAGGCCGGCACTACCGTCACCCACAAGGCAAAGGACGGCTCGGACATCGAGCTGACCGTGTTCGGTACCGTGGCTGAGGCCATGGAGAAGACCGGTGCGAACGTCTCCATCGTGTTCGTTCCCCCGGCCTTCACCAAGGCAGCAGTGCTCGAGGCTATCGAGGCTAAGATTGGCCTCGTCGTCGTCATCACCGAGGGCGTTCCGGTTCAGGACTCCGCAGAGTTCTGGGCGGCTGCTAAGGCATCCGTGGACGAGAACGGCAAGCAGATTACCCGCATCATCGGCCCCAACTGCCCCGGCATCATCTCCCCCGAGGAGTGCCTGGTCGGCATTATCCCGGCGAACATCACCGGCAAGGGCAAGATCGGTCTGGTCTCCAAGTCCGGTACCCTGACCTACCAGCTGATGTACGAGCTCTCCGACATCGGTTTCACCACCGCTATCGGTATTGGTGGCGACCCCATCATCGGCACCACCCACATCGACGCTCTGGAAGCTTTCGAAGCTGACCCCGAGACCGAGGCAATCGTCATGATTGGTGAGATCGGTGGTGACGCTGAGGAGCGTGCTGCAGAGTACATCAAGGCAAACGTGACCAAGCCCGTCGTTGGTTACATTGCGGGCTTCACCGCTCCCGAGGGTAAGACCATGGGCCACGCAGGCGCTATCGTCTCCGGTTCCTCCGGTACCGCTCAGGCGAAGAAGGAAGCTCTGGAAGCAGCAGGCGTGAAGGTCGGTAAGACCCCCTCCGAGGCTGCAAACCTGATGCGCGAAATCTTCGCAGCGAAGTAAACAGCATAGTATTGCGGCAGATGCCGGTAGTCCATGAGGCTACCGGCATCTGTGCTTTAACCCGGAGCTCAACAGAGACAGCATCGACTAATGCTCGAAGGCGCTGGGGGAGTGCGCTGGGGAAAAGAGGAGGGATAGAGCCGCTCCAGCTGTCGAACAGTGCTTGGATTTGAGGGCGCTTTTGAGATGTTTGAACCAGAGCGGTAGAACTTGCGACAGAAAGTAAGATTGTGCACATCTGCCCTCATAAGGTGCAGATATAACCTCAACCTTTGTATACTGGAGTGCATTGAGCCTAGTCAGAACCATTCTTGACGGCTCCAAGAAACACCACCACTCACAGGAGATCACCACACTCATGACCCAGCCCATCTCTCGCCGCACTATCGCCAAGGCAGGCGTCTGGTCCGCACCCGTCGTCGCGGCCTCCGTAGCCGTTCCCGCATACGCGGCATCCAAGGAAACCCCCGGCGTTCAGTACGGTGTGTACGTCAGCGTACAGAACAACGGCGGCTACGTCGGCTACGCGTCCTCCAACAACACCGGCACCATCAACCCGGCGACCCCCGAGGCGCACTTCACCGCCACCACCAACCCCGACTCCGACATCAACTGGGACGACGCAACCTCCAAGCCCAAGTACACCACCTACGTCAACGGCGAAGGTAAGTTCACCCCCGTCACCAACTCCCAGACCGGCGCTAACGGCGCATACATGTCCTCCAGCGGCTTCTGGTGGTCCGTACCGACCAAGGACACCGCAACCGGCACCGGCTACATCCCCGGCGGCAGCGTCACCCTCGCAGCGGGTGCGACCTTCGTGACCGAGGTTGAGTACACCGTCTCCGCCAGCGCCCAGTCGTTGACCAAGCTCGGCAAGATCAACGGCCAGTCCTGGAGCCCCTCTAGCCGCCAGCTGACCGGTAAGACCACCGAGCTGGTCGCATCAGCAGGCCAGGCGAAGTACCTGTCCGTCGCGCAGACTGCCGGCACCTGGACCGCAGAGGTTCCGACCATCACCCAGAACTCTGACGGCACCTATACCTTCAAGGGTCGTATCGTCTACACCACCAGCAAGGCGTACACCATGAATCAGTCCGGCACCAAGTACTACAGCCAGACCAACTTCATGCCGGCGCAGCTGCGCTTCCCGGCGAACGACGGCTGGGTTTCGTACAAGCAGACCTCCAGCGTGCAGGTCGCAAACCTGACCTACTCCGGCAACGGCGCGAGCGGTTCGGAGAGCGTTTCCGGTCAGGCCACCACCGCGGAGATTCACCCGTAATCGGGCTAACCCGTAAGAGCTTCGGGTAAAGGCGTAAAGAAACCCCCGACGGGTGAGTTCAACTCACTCGTCGGGGGTTTCTGTATGCTCAGAATGCGGCACTCACGGGGGAGTGTAGAGCATACCTGAGCGGCTATATACACTTGTCTAAAGCTTATGTAGAGGATGAGGTTAGCCGACCGTCGTACCGAACGCCAAACCCAGCAGGTAGGTCACGAACGCCGCACCGTAACCAATCAGAATCTGGCGAATACCGCGCTTGAGCGGGGACGCACCCGAGAGCAGGCCCACCACGCCGCCGGTGAGGCCCAGCGCCGCACCCACGAACAGCAGGGACAAGATCATCGCGCCCACACCCGACATGCCAAAGATATAGGGCAGAATCGGGATCAGCGCGCCCGAGGCGAAGAACGAGAAAGACGCCGCGGCGGCACCAATATCGGTGCCCAGAGCCACGTTCTCCTCACGCTCATCATCGTCATGATGCGACAGCGACGGATCGCAATCGCAGTCCAGGTAGCCGAAACGCTCCAGGGCACGGTGATGCGCAGCCTCCGGGTCCATGCCGCGGGCGCGGTAGATGAGCTCCAGCTCGTTCGAATCCAAATCCAAATCGTGTGCAACACGCAGGGTCACCTGGGTCGGCTGGGACGCATCCAGCAGCTCGCGCTGAGAACGCACCGAGACGAACTCGCCCGCGGCCATCGACAGCGCACCGGCCAGCAGGCCCGCAACACCCGAGAGTAGAACCATCGAGCTGGATGCGCCCGAGGCGGTAATACCCATAATCAGGGCCAGGTTTGAGACCAGGCCGTCGTTGGCGCCAAAGACCGCCGCACGGAAGTTGCCCGAGAGCTTCTCTCGGCCGCTGGTTGCCAGGGCGCGAATGATCTCCTCGTGGATGGCTTCGTCGGCCGCCATCTCCTCGGTTGCGTCGGGGTCCTCGGCGTAGGGGGAGCGGGACTCGGCACGCTGAGCCATCGCCAGAATAAACACCGAACCGAAGTTCTTTGCCAGGAACTGTAGGAGCAGGGACTGCATGGACGGGCGCACATGCACATCCGCGTGCTCACCGAGCATATCGCGCCAGTGCTGCTGGTGACGCTTTTCTGCCTCCGCCACCTGCAGCAGAATTTCGCGGTCGGTACCCTCGGCACGCTTCGCCAGGTAGCGATAGATGCGCGCCTCGGATTCCTCGTCGGCCAGGTAGCGGCGCCAACGCTTAATCTGCGCCGGGGTCGGGTCGGTAACCGCCCGGTGGCGTGCCGGCTCGCTCTGAAGCATCTCGGTTTCAGCGCCGTGCTCGTAGGGTGCGTGCGTACTCATAAATCCCTTCCGCGGATGCGGTGCGTGCGGTGCGTCTGGCCCCGCGCGCGTTGATAATGCGGTCAAATCTGTGTTGACCAGTGAACCACTGTAAAGCACTTGGAATCGGAAATCTAGGACGGCTCCACCGGGTGTTGAAGTTCGCCCCAACGTACTTTTGGGAGCCCCCGCGTCGAGGATTCTTCCCTGATCGGAGCGCCGGAACGATGCGGTTGGTAGGCTGCGGGAAAGAGGGGTAGATAGCGCGACGCGGGTGTGCAAACGGGCGGGCGTCCCCACGCAGTGTGTAGGAACGCCCGCCCGAAGGTAAGCATCTATTCCGGCTATGGGCCGGGAGCGCTCAGCCGGCCGGTAGCGGCCGGGATGGATTTAGCGATTATCGCCAGCTTTACTCGGAGATCTCGCCTGCGCTGTTCTCGAGGAATGCGCGGATGAACCACTGGAACTTCTCCAGCTCGGCGGTCTGGCCGATCAGCAGGTCCTCGGTGATGGGGTCGGTCTCGCCTGCGAAGGCCAGAGCCTTGCGGTGAGCCTCAATCACGCGGGTGTACACGTCGTTCAGGGCGCGCAGGTGGTCGGCAACGCGTGCGCGGCCAACGGGGTAATCCTCGACGGGGCGCTGTGCGACCAGTGCGCCAGCCAGGCCGTTGGGGGTTGCGCCCAGGGTTGCCATACGCTCTGCGATAGCGTCAACGAACTCGCGAACGGTGTCGACCTGGGGGTCAATCATCTCGTGAACTGCGATGAAGCCGGGGCCGGTCACGTTCCAGTGGGCGTGCTTCAGAATCAGGTGCAGATCGTTCAGGTCGTGCAGACGAGCCTGAAGGACGTCGGAGAGTTCCTTGCCGGTCTCGAGGGTCAGGCCGGGAGCGGTGTACTTTGCGAATGCCATGATGGTCTCCTTCATGATGCTGTGATGCTTGTGGTCCGGTGGGATTTGTCGCCCCGCCGAATCGTTATTATGAGTAAATCATTTTAAGGAACCGCTGTCAAGGTTATTTTGAGTAATTCGTAATAAATCGTCACATGATGGGGTGTAGTGGAATCCTACTGGTTCACTAGCGCGCGAACCGCCTCCAGATTCAGCTCCTCGTGGCTCATGCGTGCGGTGCCCAGTTCTGCCGGAACCTCCAGCTCGCCCGGCACCACGATTACGCGCATACCCGCCGCGGTTGCACTGCGCACACCCGAGGGGGAATCCTCGATTGCCACGCACTGAGTCGGGTCAACGCCCAGGCGCTCGGCTGCCAAAAGGTAGGGTTGCGGATTGGGCTTGGGGTGGGTGGTCTCGTCGTTGCCAATAACGACCGAGAATGTGCCCTCGGGTGCGGCATTGGCGGTGCGGCGCGCAATGGAGGTGGTGGCGTTCGTGACGATAGCTGCGGGGATGTGTGCGTCGCGCACCTCGCGCAGGAAGGGTTCGATGCCCAGCAGGAATTCAACCTCTCGGTGGGAGAGGGCCTCGCGCACCTTTCCTACGAGCAAGTCGTTGATCTGCTCGTCCGGCAGGTTCACGCCGCGCTCGCGCAGACGATCCAGGGTGAACTGCATGGACAGGCCCAGGCAATCGAGGGTGTCCTGTTCGGTCCAGGTGCCGCCAAATTCTGCGGTGAGAGCAACCTTGGCGGCGGCCCAGACGGGTTCGGTGTCGACGAGGGTTCCGTCGTGGTCGAAGAGAATCGCGGAGGGGAGGGTGTTCGTAGTCGTCATGCCATTAAGCCTACCGGTTTATTTCTGGGGCGAGCGTAGGGTAACGTCCCCAGTTGTCACCAAAAAATCTGTGCCCGCATTCTGGGGGTTCTTGGCAATAGTGAGCAGGGCATCGGCGACGTCCTCACGTGCAATGGTCGGGATACCTGGAGTGCGCTCGACGCTCGCCATATCAAATACCTTGACCCCGCCCCTGCCGGGCTTATCGGTCAGCCTGCCCGGATGAGCACGCGAAATATACGGCTGATATTCGGCAACCAGGGCGTCCGCCTTAACCTTGTCGGTAAAAATGCCGCGCATGATGACCTTGCATACCAGGCGCATGGGCAGGGACGCGGTCCGTACCGTATCGCCCACGCCGTAGGCGCTCATCAGAACGCAATGCTTCACGCCTGCGCCCGTGACCGCCTCCATGATGAGCGGCAGTCGCTCCTGCAGGAACGTGCTGTGCAGAAACTCTCGCACCGTGGCCTTCTGGCCCAGGAGGCTGGCCATGACGTCCTGCCCTGCGGAGGCTGCGGCGAGCCGCTCGGTATCGTTGAGGTCGCCGGGAGTAATCGTGAGGTTCTGGTGTGCCGCCAGTAGTGTGCGCGCCTTATCGGGGGTGCGTACGTAGGCGGTGACCGAGTGCCCTTCCTCGAGGGCTTTGTGGATGAAGAGGCGGCCGGTGCGGCCGGTTGCGCCGAGAACCAGTATTTTCATGTGGGGTCCCCAATCTTTAGCTGTTATGGGAACCTGCAAGCGCCCAATCCGGTCAGTATAACAATGCGGCTTCGACTGGGGGTTTTGGTGGGGCTTTGACAGAGAGTTTTGGTGGGGGCTTTTGCTTGGGGGTCAGGGGTATGGGGCGGGGTGAAAAATACGAAAAAATTTTTTGCAAGAGGGTTGCGAAACATAGTTGAGCGGAGTAGACTCAAGTTATGTAATGCAGGGACACATAGGATAAACCCCTCGAAATACGAAAGGACACCATGGATATTAAGTTCACGACCAAGAGTCAAGAAGTTATCTCCGCCGCTAACACCAATGCGCAAACGGCGGGTAACCCCACTATTGAAACCGCGCACATCCTCAAGGCCCTCATGGACCAGCGCGAAGGCATCGCAGTCTCCGTGCTCAAGGCAGCAGGCCTGGATGTAGACGCCATCTCCGAGGCTGCTTCCGCAGAAATCAAGAAGCTGCCCAAGGCATCTGGCTCCTCCGTGCAGAACGCCTCCTTTAGCCGTTCCGCACTTTCCGCCCTGCAGGCTGCGCAGACCCGCGCACAGGGCTTCGGGGACACCTACGTCTCCACCGAAATGATTCTGCTGGGCATCGCCAGCGGAACCGATAGCACCGCTGAAGCAATGCACAAGCTCGGCGCTACCGCAGACCTCATCGCACAGACCATCCCCAACGTCCGAGGAGACCGCACCGTGGATACCCCCGACCCCGAAGGCACCTTCCAGGCGCTCGAAAAGTACGGCACCGACCTGACCGCCATTGCCCGCGCCGGCAAGCTCGACCCGGTCATCGGCCGTGATTCCGAGATTCGCCGCGTCGTGCAGGTGCTCTCCCGCCGCACCAAGAACAACCCCGTGCTGATTGGTGAGCCCGGCGTCGGTAAGACCGCCGTGGTCGAGGGCCTGGCACAGCGCATGGTTTCCGGCGACGTGCCCGAATCCCTGCGCGGCAAGATCCTCATCAGCCTGGACCTGGGCTCCATGGTCGCAGGCGCAAAGTACCGCGGTGAATTCGAGGAGCGCCTGAAGGCAGTCCTCGAGGAAATCAAGAAGTCCGAAGGCCAGATTGTGACCTTCATCGACGAGATTCACACCGTCGTCGGTGCTGGCGCCTCCGAAGGCTCCATGGATGCGGGCAACATGCTCAAGCCCATGCTGGCTCGTGGCGAGCTTCGCCTGATTGGTGCCACCACCCTGGACGAGTACCGCGAGAACATCGAGAAGGATCCCGCCCTGGAGCGCCGCTTCCAGCAGGTGTACGTGGGCGAGCCCAGCGTCGAGGACACCATCGGTATTCTGCGTGGCCTGAAGGAGCGCTACGAGGCACACCACAAGGTGCAGATTGCTGACTCCGCGCTGGTTGCCGCAGCAACCCTGTCTAACCGCTACATCCCCTCCCGTCAGCTGCCGGACAAGGCAATTGACCTGATTGACGAGGCAGCATCCCGCCTGCGCATGGAAATTGACTCCGCTCCGGAGGAAATTGACCAGCTGCGCCGCGCCGTGGACCGCCTCACCATGGAGGAACTGGCTCTTGCCGACGAGACCGATCCCGCATCGGTTGAGCGCCTGGAGGCCCTGCGCAAGGATATGGCGGACAAGAAGGAAGAGCTCGACGCCCTCAACGCTCGTTGGGAGGCTGAGAAGGCTAGCCTGAACCGCGTGGGTGACATCAAGACCCAGATTGACGAGCTGCGTTCCCGCGCAGAGGTTGCACAGCGCGAGGGTAACCTCGCTGAGGCATCCCGCCTGCTGTACGGTGAGATTCCCGCAAAGCAGGCTGAGCTGGAAGAAGCACAGCGCGCCGAGGACACCGCCAAGAGCGAGTCCATGGTCTCCGAAGAGGTTACCGCAGACGATATCGCCGAGGTGATTTCCTCCTGGACCGGCATTCCCGCAGGCCGCATGATGCAGGGTGAGTCCGAGAAGCTGCTCGAAATGGAGAAGCGCATCGGTGCCCGCCTCATTGGCCAGGAAGCCGCAGTGGTCGCTGTCTCTGACGCCGTGCGCCGCGCCCGCGCCGGTATTTCCGACCCGAACCGCCCGATTGGTTCCTTCCTGTTCCTGGGCCCGACCGGTGTCGGTAAGACCGAGCTGGCTAAGGCACTGGCTGAGTTCCAGTTCGATGACGAGCGTGCCCTGGTGCGTATCGACATGAGCGAGTACTCCGAGAAGCACACCGTGTCCCGCCTGGTCGGTGCCCCTCCCGGATACGTCGGCCACGAAGAGGGCGGTCAGCTGACCGAGGCCGTGCGCCGTCGCCCCTACTCGGTGGTCCTGCTCGACGAGGTTGAGAAGGCACACCCCGAGGTCTTCGACATCCTGCTGCAGGTGCTCGATGACGGCCGCCTGACCGACGGCCAGGGCCGCACCGTGGACTTCCGCAACGTCATCCTGATTCTGACCTCGAACCTTGGTTCGCAGTACCTGGTCAACCAGGACCTGCCCTTCGACGAGCGCTCCGAGAAGGCCATGGAGGTTGTGCACCAGGCATTCCGCCCCGAGTTCCTCAACCGACTGGACGACATCATCATGTTCCAGCCCCTGTCGGCTGAGAACCTGGGTCAGATTGTGGGTCTGCAGGTCAAGAGCATGGCTAAGCGCCTGGAGGACCGCCGCCTCACCCTGAATGTCACCGAGGCAGCCCTCGAGTGGCTGGGCAAGACCGGCTACGACCCGGCATTCGGTGCCCGCCCGCTGCGCCGCCTGGTTCAGCGCGAGATTGGCGACCGCCTGGCTCGCGGCATCCTCTCCGGTGCCATCCACGACGGCGACACCGTGACCGTGGACGTGAACCCGGACGTTGCCAGTGACGGCCTGGTCGTGACCTCCGAGCGCGAGCAGAAGGCTGAGGACTAAACTCAACCGGTTGGCTGGGCGGACTTAGCCTGTGGCTGACTCCGCGAGTTCGAAACCGCAAGAAATAGGCTGTGGGGTACCCTCGAAAGGGGGTGCCCCACAGCCGTTTAACGCGTTAGAACCGCGCTGACTGCATTAGTACACAGAGCATTGAGGAGAAGAATGGACCGCTGGACCGACCACCAGAACTTCGCCGCCGCCGGTGAGCAGCGCGAAGAAATCGCCTCCGTGCACAGGGCCGCGATTCGCTCTATCCAGCGGGTCGTGGCGGATACCGCCGAACCCCACGACGAGAGGTATGCCGCCGAGGGCATCGCTCGCCTACTCAAAGCGGGTAAGGTTCTCGTGCTGACCGGCGCGGGCGTGAGCACCGAGTCCGGCATCCCCGACTACCGCGGCCCGGGCGGATCCCTGCACGACCACCGTCCCATGACCTACCAGGAATTCCGTTACGATGATGCCGCCCGTCAGCGCTACTGGGCGCGCTCCTACGTGGGTTGGCGCCGCATGCGCCGCGCCCAGCCGAACCGCGCTCACTACGCGCTCGCCGAGCTCGAGCAGCTGGGCGCTATCAATGGCGTCATCACGCAGAACGTGGACGGCCTGCACGCCCGCGCCGGAAGTCACAATCTGCTGGCGCTACACGGCGACCTATCGCGCATCGTCTGTCTGGACTGCGGTCAGGATGAGGGCCGCGAGAGCCTGGACGCGCGCCTGGACGCCGCGAACCCCGGCTATCTGGACCGCTTGGAAAGCCGTGACCTGCGCGTAAACCCCGATGGTGACGTGGAGCTGGACCAGCAGTACATCCAAGATTTTCGGATGGTGCCCTGCCTGGGGTGTGGCTCGACCCGCCTCAAGCCGGATGTGGTGTACTTTGGCGAGTCCGTGCCCGCCGAGCGCAAGGCGCGCAAGGACGCCATGCTCGCCGAGTGCTCGGCGCTGCTGGTGGTGGGTTCCTCAGTGGCGGTGATGAGCAGCTACAAGATTGTGCTGGAGGCCCTGCGCGCCGGCAAACCGGTGGCAATCATCAACGGCGGCCCGGGCCGCGCGGATACGAAGGCCACCTTCCTGTGGCGCACCGGGGTGGGGGAGGCCCTGGAGCTCATGCTTGATGCGATTGACGGCTAGGCTCTCGATGGTCCGGCCGCTGCGACCACCCGCCCGCGGTTGTGTTGCAATTCATTGCAAATACACCCTTGACTGGTGAAAATACCTTGGAACCCGGGGCTAGAATGAGGGAATGGACATTCGAAACACTATCACTCGCTTCGGTGCCACGGCCCTCATCGGTTGCGGTTTGGTTGTGACCGCCATCCCCGCCACCTTCGCTCAGAATGACGGCGAGACCGTCACTCACGAATACCAGGACCGTGCCGCCTCCCACATCTCCGAGGTCTGGTACAAGGGCGAAACCCTCGAGATTTCCGGCGAGGGCTTCCTGACCCAGGACCGCGCCTCCGGCTCGACCATCGCCATTAAGCTCAACAAGGGCGCCATTAAGATTGACGGTAAGGACTACCTCGAGGTAACCGCCAACGATAAGGGCGAATTTACCGTCTCGATTCCCTGGCAGAGCGACCTGGAGGATCGCGTCTCCGTTGACGTGTACCTGCTCTCGGGTTCCCTGAAGGATAACGACACCTCTCGCGGCGGCAAGGCTGCGACCGTGAAGATTGAGGCTCGTTCTGTGGCCCCTGAGAGCCCCAGTGCCTCGGCAAGCGTTTCTGCCAGCGCGGAGCCCTCTGCATCCGCCAGCGCTACCGCCGAGCCCTCTGCATCCGCCAGCGCTACCGCCGAGCCGAAGAAGGAATCCAAGGCTGATGCTTCTGCCAGCCCCTCGGCATCGGCTACCGCGGCTGACGAGACCGTCGCCTCGGTGGATGCCGAGGTGAAGAACCGTGCCGATGAGAAGGCCTCCGCCTCCGCCTCGGTGAGCCCGAGCGCCACCGCATCGGCTTCCGCGTCTACCGTTGTTTCTCCCTCTGCCTCCGCTGAGGTAAAGAACGAGAAGAAGGCCGACCAGAAGGTATCGACCGCTAAGAACGACCAGAAGGCCGAGCAGAAGGACGGTTCCCAGCAGGCTCCCGCCGCGCAGGATCAGCTGGGTGGCTCCTCGAACGTCCAGGCCCCCGCAACCGAGCAGCCTTCGCCCGAGAGTACCCGCTTCGCTAACTGCTCCGAGGTCGCCGCCGCGGGCCTGGCCCCCATTCCTTCGAGCCACCCGGACTTCCGTAAGCAGTTCGACGCCGATAATAACGGCCTCGGCTGCGAGGTTGTCGACAGCGGCTCCTCCTCGAACGGTGGTTCCTCCTCGAGTGGCAGCTCCTCCTCGCAGGACAATCTCGGCTCCAGCGGATCGGGCGCCCAGGATCGTCTCGGCTCTTCCTCGTCGAGCGCCTCTCTCTCGAGTCGCGCGCAGCGTTCCTCGCTGGCTAATACCGGCGCCTCGAACGTGTTCACCGTGGCCGGCCTGGGAATGGTGGCCGTCGGCTTGGGTGTTGCGGGCGTGACCTCTGTGCTCCGTCGCAAGAACTCCTAAGTTTAGAGTTTAGGAATCCGGTGCTCCGAGCATCGGATGCGTTGTTCCAGGATTCCCCTCGCTCGCCTCGCGGGCGTGGGGGATTCTGCGTTTAACGGGGTCCCGAGCGGGAGGGCGTTGAGTGGGTTTACGGACGGAAAACCGTCTAAACTAACGCCCGGATTCCAAGGCGCCGGTAGCGTTCGAATTCTTTGAATATGCGATTGATTCTTCAACTCGCCCCTCAAGAATTCTTCAAGAAGGGCCCATTAAGTGAGTCAGCTCATGTTAAATCGGCATCATGCACCCCGATATTGTCAGGTTCGGTCGTTAGAATGGGGGGCATGAGCATTCGAAACAACATCGCACGCATCGGCGCCACCGCCCTGATTAGCTGTGGCCTGGTCGCTACTACCGTCCCCGCTACCTTCGCTGACGAAGCTGCACAGAAGATTTCCTTTACTTACGCGGATTCCGCACGCCTCATCACCCCCGACACTTGGGTTGAGGGTCAGGGTCTGACCATCGCAGGTGAGGGCTTCAAGACCGCTGACGGCGCCTCCGGCTCCGTGCTGGCCCTGAAGCTGAACAAGGGCGCAGTGAAGATTAATGGCCAGGACTACCTGGAGATCCACGCCGACGAAGCCGGCAACTTCACCGTCACCGTTCCCTGGCAGAGCGAGCTGCAGGGCAATGTCTCGGTTGACCTCTACCTGCTGTCCGGCTCCCTGAAGGATGGTGACGTGCCCCGCGGCGGCAAGGCTGCGACCGTGACCATTAAGGCCGCTAACGAGTCGCTGCCTACCCCGGCCCCGAGCGAGTCCACCGAGCCCACCCCGGCTCCCTCCGAGGACCCGACCCCCGCTCCCTCCGAGGATTCGACCCCGGCTCCGACCACCGAGGCTCCCAAGCCTGCTGAAGAGACCTCCGCACCCGCAGTTGAGGACGCTAAGGAAACCAAGCCCGCTGAGGACCAGAAGCCTGCCGAAGAGCAGAAGTCTGAAGACCAGAAGTCTGACGAGCAGAAGTCCGAGGACCAGGCCGCTCCCGAGGGTGACCACGCTGAGGGCGATTCCGCAGCTCCCAAGAGCTCCAAGGATTCCGATAACCTCGTGCTGGGTTCCTCCGACAATGACAACATGGGCTCCGGCTCCGGTGACAACCTGGGCTCCGGTTCCTCGAACGCATCCTCCAAGAGCTCTGCATCCCTGGCTAAGACCGGTGCATCCGGTGCGATGACCGCTGCAGGCCTGGGTCTGATTGCTCTGGGCGCTGGCGGTGCTGTTGTGGTGGCAACCCGCATGCGTAAGAAGGCATAAGTACATACTGAATTCTAGGGGTACTCCCTAGAAACCCGAGTGGGGCTCCCTCTGATGTAGAGGGGGCCCCATTTGTTGTATCCGGGCGCGGCTGACCGCCTCACCGCGCCTCGGTAATTGAAAAAACCTTAAAGATAAAACGCTCTGACCTGCCCTTTAATCGGTGTTTGCGAAGACATAAGTGAGAATTACAGAGCGCACAGGCGTGACACAGCTTCGGACGGGATTCTAGAAACCAAGCAGAACACGTAGGTACTCAAGCCGGAGCCGAGAACAGACGGCTCGGAAGGCTAGAAACCTACCTCACGACCTGGAGCACCCCATGACAATCCTGACCATGGCGATTGCAGACGCCCTCGCGATCGCAATCCTGTGCACCCTTTACCTGGTGCGTCACCGCAACCGCGAAATGATGATTTCCTACGCGGTCATCAACGCCGGCATCTTCACCGTCTCGGTGGCCCTGGTCTCGGCGGGTTCAAACGCCTCGGCCATGGGCATGGGCCTCTTCGGCGTTCTGTCGATTATTCGATTGCGCTCCACCGCCCTGAGCCAGCGAGAAGTCGGCTACTACTTCGTAGCCCTCTCGGTCGGCATGATCGCCGGTATCAACATCAGCCCCGCGTACATCGCCTTCATCCTGATGGCGGCCCTGGTGGCTCTCATCGCAATCCTGGATGCGCGTAGCGCCCCCGCGGTCAAGGGACAGACCCAGACCGTCACCGCCGATCGCGCGATTAGCGATGAGGAAGAGCTCAAGGCTTACCTGGGCGCCCGCCTGGGCTACGCCATCACCTCGGTCAAGGTGACCGAGCTGGACCTGGTGAACGACCTGACCCGAGCTACCATCACCTACCAGCCCAAGGACGCTACCGAAGGTAGCACTCCCACGGCGGTATCTCAGATTTCTGCGACTCAGCCCGTTGCCGCACCGCATCGAGCGGCGGCACCCACCGCCGAGGCGTACGCCACGCTGGATACCCGGATGATGCCGCTTCAACGGACTCCCGTCGCTAAGTAAGCCCGGTAGGCGCCACCCCGAAATCAAAAATCCACGACAGCCCCGCTACCCCCGCCGCCTTCGACGAATCGAGGCGGAACCCCAGAAGGATAGGACCATGACGAACGCAGCCGCAAACATCATCCCCGCAGAGTGGAAGAGCATCAGCCTCGAAGCCATGAACGAGAAGGCAGCCATGCAGACCCGCGTGGACCGCAAGTACATCGTCGATGCGGAAACCGCCGCGAAGGTACTCTCCACGCTCGACGCCGACGCCTCCGTCATGGACATCAAGGGCCAGCGCGACTTCGCCTACGACTCGGTCTACTTCGACACCCCGCAGATGCAGAGCTACCACTCGGCAGCCTACAGCCGCGACGATACCTTCAAGATCCGTACCCGTAGCTACCTGGACTCAAAGCTGACCTTCCTGGAGGTCAAGACCGACGGGGAGCAGGACATGACCGTCAAGAAGCGCATCCCGTACACCTTCGAGAAGCGCGATACGCTCACCGCGGAAGGTCGTGAGTACATCACCGCGGCACTCGGTGACATCCTTGCGGGCCCCGTGCACAAGCTGGAGGCGGTCCTGACCACCGGCTACCGCCGTACCACGGTCTTCCTGCCGCAGAGCGAGAAGAACCCGGTCGCCTCCCGCATGACGGTGGACACCAACCTGACCTGGACCCCCATGTCCGAGAACATCCTCATGGCGGGCGTGAACTACCGTAACTTTCACGGAAACCTGGTCGGCACGACCTACGGCCTGCCGAACACGGTCATCATCGAAACCAAGTCCGGCGTGGAGCCCTCCGTAGCGGATCAGCACCTCTGGGATGCGTGCATCACCCCCTCGAAGATTTCCAAGTTTGCGACCGGCATGGCGGCGCTGAACCCGCAGCTGGCAAGCAACAAGTGGAAAGAGACCCTGGAGAACTGGATGCACCTGGAACCGGTCAACGGCACCCGTCCCGACGTGGATGCGCTGACCGAGGAAGACTACCGCAAGCTTCTGACCGAATGTTACGCGGCCGCATAGGGCCGTAACCCCGGATGCGCGGGTAGGGTAGCAGGCTCTACCCGCGCGGATGGAACCGGATCCTGACCAGACATAGCCCTGACCGGGCGCAGGCACCAACAGGATTCGCTAAGAGTACGCCTGACCCCCCCAAAAAAAAGACTTACCCGAAAACCGCAGCGGCACTACATAGTGCTTGTGAACCACGAAGAGGAATACCGTGAAAAAGAGCAATATGATCAAGAGCGCAACCTCCATTACCCTCCTGGCGGCCCTGGCCCTGACCGGCTGCTCGGCAACCTCGGCATCGAACACCAGCGCGACGAGCGCCATCAGCACCTCCACCTCGAGCGATTCCGACACCAAGTCGAAGACCGCCGATTCCTTCTCCACCGACGTGAAGAACGGCGCGAAGCTCGCCGAGGACACCCACTACTCCGCGAAGGATCTGACCTGGGATTCCTCCAGCGAAGTCACCATCGATCTTTCTAACCCGACTGCGACCGACGGCGTGACCGTCAGTGACGGAGTCATCACCATCACCAAGGCGGGTAACTACCGCCTGAGCGGCACCTATAGCGGCCAGGTCAAGGTTGAGGCAGCCGACAGTGACATGGTCCGCCTGATCCTGGATAACGCGACTATCACCAACTCCACCGGCGCGGCCATCAACGTGGTTGAGGCGGACGAGGTCGTTATCTACACCGCCTCGGGTAGCACGAACACCGTCTCTGACGGCTCCTCCTACTCCGATACCGCCAGCGGCAGCCCCGACGCAGCTATCTACTCCAAGAGTGACCTGACCCTTGCCGGCGAGGGCACCCTGAAGGTTGAGGGCAAGTACGAAGAGGGGATCCACACCACGGATGGCCTGGTCATCGCCTCCGGCACCCTGGAGGTGACCGCCGCGAACACCGGCATCAAGGGTAAGGATTACGTCGATATCCTGGACGGCACCGTAACCGTGACCGCAACCAAGGACGGCATCAAGGCTACCAATGACACCGACGGCAACCGCGGCTGGGTACGCCTGAGCGGCGGTACCGTGAACATCTCCGCCGGTGACGACGGCTTCAAGGCCGAGCGCGTGCTGGAGATTTCGGGCGGTACCCTGAACATCACCGAGTCGAACGAGGGTATCGAGGCGCAGTACATCAACATCCTGGACGGTACCGTGAACGTGACCAGTTCCGATGACGGCATCAACGCCTCGTACAGCACCTCCAGCTCATCCAGCACCGAGTCGACGTCGAGCTCCACTACGCAGACCAGCCAGACCGCGCAGAGCAACCAGACCGCGCAGAATACCCAGAGCGGCCAGTCGGCACAGGGTAATGCAGCGCAGGGCGGTCAGGGCGGTCAGCCCCCGGCAGGCGGCCAGGCACCCTCCGGTAACATGGGCCAGCCCCCGGCCGGTGGCGGCGGTGGCATGGGCGGTGGCCACGGCACCTTCGAGGTTGTCGACGCGACCATCAACATTGCCGGTGGTACTGTCACCGTGAACGCAAACGGCGATGGCATCGACTCCAACGGTACGGCAACCCTCTCGGGCGACACCCTGGTCGTGAACGGCCCGTTCACGGGCGGTAACACCTCGCTGGATACCAACGGCGACCTGCTGCTCAACGGTACGACCGTGGTTGCGGGTAACTCCGGCGACATGTTCGAGGCGCCCGCATCCTCCTCCACCAGCGGCTACGTGAAGCTGACGAACCTGTCGAATGTCAGCAGCGGCACGACCATTCAGGTGGCCGATTCCTCGGGTAAGGTGGTGGCCAACTACAAGGTGACCAACTCCAACACCGCGCTGATCCTGGTTTCCAGTGCCAATATCACCAAGGGCCAGAGCTACACGGTGTACACCACGACCGATAGCGTGGATGCCTCCAGCACTTCCGTGGCCTCGAACGACACCTCGCTGGGTAGTTTCACCGCAAGCTAGGGCCCGGAACTTGGGAATCCCATAGATCCCGCGCCGGAGGTCATGACCGGTGCGGCTGATTCTCTCGATGCCGGTCTTGTGAGTGAGCCGCTCGAGAGACACGAACCCCGCTTCGAAGTTGAGTATGCCTTCGATGCGGGGTTCCGTGCGTGGAGAGCCGAGAGCGAGAAAAATAAAACGGATGTTCTGGTGCATAGGGGTGCTCCGCTCCGTAAAATACGTGTTGCAGAGCGCGACATTGAACGTCAAAACAGGGTACTCTATAGTGTAGTAAAGACTGTAGAACGATCCGAGGGAGGGCGTGCCCCGCGCGCCCGTAGCTTCGGACAGGATGAAAGAGGGGGTCACGCCATGGGGCGCGGCCGTCAGAAGGCTAAAGCAACAAGGCAGGCTCGGGAGATGAAGTACTTCAGCCCCGAGACCGACTACAGCGCTCTCGAGCGTGAGCTCAGCAGCGCGAAGAATACCAAGTCCTCCGATTCGTCCCGCCGTCGCTATGACGACGAGGACGACTACTCGGCATACGCAGAAAAGTACGCGTCCTACGAGGATGAGGCATAAAGAATACGCGGAATGATTCGGTGCATATCGACCGAGCGTATTTCATAGATGATGAACCGGCTTGAGGCCCCGCACGGGGTGCTCAGCCGGTTTTTTCGTGCCCTCAAGACCCCAAGCCGAGAGGGCGAGCCCCGGGAGGAGCGCGGATAAGGGGACGCGTAACCGAGAAAAACACGAAGGAGACCGCTCCGCCGGAGGCCTCGAAAGACGGAACACCCCTGCATAAAATAATTTCGGCTGAATAAGCATACATAGCTGAGGCACAGCTTAGTCATGCCTGGCGCTGAGAGTACACGGGCAATCTAGAGTCATGAATAACGAACAGAACATGACTCAGAACAGCAACCAGACCACCCAGGCCGCGGCAGAACAAACCGCCGCAGAGCAAGCCGCAGTAGAACAGAAGCTCGTCAAGAAGAAGCTCACCCGCCGTATCTTTATCGGAGGCGGCCTCGGCGCGCTCGCCGTTGTTGGCGGCGGCGCGGGCTGGGCCTACAACCGCTACCTGGCAGAGCACACCGAGATCGAAGATACCACCGCCTACGAGGCGGCCGCGGCCCAGGCGAACGCCTCGGCATCCGGCTCCGCCACCGCAAGCCCTAGCGAACTGACCGGGGTGAAAATCGATGGCCAGAGCCTCACCGCTAACGAAGGCTCGATTACCATCACCTCCACCACCACCGGTAGCGGCTCCGACGCGGTTGTTTCCTTCGTCGCGGACATCAAGCTCGATAACGCGACCCTGCTGCGTAGCGCCTTTGCGAACAACAAGTTCGGCCAGAACATCATTGATACCCCCTCGAATATCGCCTCGGAGCACAACGGTATCTGGGCCATTAACGGCGACTACTACGGCTTCCGTACCACCGGCATCGTGATCCGAAACGGTGTTGTCTACCGTGACTCCGGTGCACGTGAAGGCCTCGCCTTCTACCGCGACGGCTCCGTCAAGCTCTACGACGAAACCGCAACCAACGCCCAGACCCTCGTCAACGAGGGTGTGTGGAACACCCTCTCCTTCGGCCCGGCCCTGGTGAAGGATTCCGCCATCGTGGATGGCATCGACAGCGTTGAGGTGGACACCAACTTCGGTAACCACTCGATTCAGGGTAACCAGCCTCGAACCGGTGTGGGTGTGCTCGGCGCCAACCACCTGGTCTTCATCGTGGTCGATGGCCGTTCCACCAACTATTCGCGCGGCGTAACCATGACCGAGTTCGCGCAGATGTTCAAGGACCTGGGTTGCGTGAGCGCCTACAACCTGGACGGTGGTGGCTCCTCCGCCATGGTCTTCAACAACAAGCTGGTCAACCACCCCCAGGGTGGCACGAAGGAGCGTGGAACCAGCGACATTCTCTACATTGCCGGGAGCGCATCATGATTATTCTAATTCCCGCATATAATCCTGACCAGTCTCTTGTCCGTCTTGTGCACGCTCTAAAGGCGCAAGACGCGAGCGCAGAGATCCTCGTTATCGACGATGGATCCGGTAGCACCTATGCGCCAATTTTTACCGAGCTGCACCTGGATGGGGCCATCGTTCAGACCCACCCCGTCAACCGAGGCAAGGGCGCGGCCCTGCGTACCGGCATCGAGTGGGCACGGACCAATCGCCCCGGCGAAATTCTCGTGACCGCGGATGCGGACGGCCAGCACCTACCCCAAGACATCTTCCGGGCGGGGGTGCGCGCCGAGAGCCTGGCCGCCTCCGGACAGCGGGCCATCGTCCTGGGCGTACGCACCCTACCCGCCCCGGATGCGGGGGAGGAAGGCACCAGGGTTCCGCTGCGCTCAAAGGTCGGCAATAGCGCAACCGTTGGGTTCTTCGCCCTAGCCACCGGAAAGCACGTGGCCGATACGCAGACCGGGTTGCGTGCCTTTACCCCGCAGATCCTGGACTGGCTGCTACAGATTCCGGGTGATAAGTACGAGTACGAGTTCTCCATGCTGCTGCGCGCCACGCGCGCCGAGGTGGAGCTGGTGCAGGTACCCATCGTCAAGGTGTACGAGCCGGGCAACCCGACCAGCCACTTCAGGCCCCTGCAGGATTCGGCCCGTATTTACGCGCCGCTGCTGCTCTTCCTGGCGTCCTCGTTTGTGACCGGGTTCCTGGTGGATGCGCTCGCGCTCTTCGCGCTCGTGGCTCTGGGGGTTCCGCTCCTGGGGGCAGTGGTGGGGGCACGCATCATCTCGGCGCTGACGAACTTCACAGTCAATCGCATAATTATGCATGATGGGGGCTCGCGGCCCTCGACCTCCTCCTCGCTGGTGCGATACGCGACGCTGGCCGTGGGCATCCTCGCCGCCAATGCGGCCCTCATGGAAGCCCTGACCGGGCTGGGCGCGTCCCTGCTGGTGGCCAAGATCCTGACCGAGCTCATCCTGATTCCGGTGAGCTTTGCGGTTCAGCGCCGCTGGGTGTTCGCGGATAAGCCCTCGCAAGAATCTGGCACGCGGAAGGCCGACTCCACCCGGATTCCCGCGGGCCGGGCACAGGATCAGGCTCACGGTGGCTCGTACCGGGGTGTGGCCCGGGAGCAGGCGCCTGTGGTTCTACGCTCCGGCGGAGTGTCTCCTTCTGGTCTGCGCGCCCTCAGCTACGAATCGGCTCGACTGGAAGCTGCCGGCCTGCGCGGCTCGCGTACCCTGTTCACCTAGACCGGTTGGCCCGTTCCGGTAGCCAACCGGCGCTGGACGGATTACCGTTCGAGCCCTCAACCTCTCCCGCTCGTTAGTCGTGAGGACGGTCGGGAGATATCAGACAGCACCAAATGCGGCAGCGTTCTGTTCACGCAAAGCCCCCACCGGGACGTACCCGGCGGGGGCTTTGTGATTGTCATTCTTTGAGGTTTCCCGCGGCTAACGCCGCCGGAAGACTGAGGGGTGAGAGCTCACCGAATTACTGACCGGGAATCAGGCCGTGCGGGGTGATCAGGAACGGCGGGTTGTGATTCGTGGTCGGGTTGGTCACGTAACCGGTGCGAGCCGCACGGGTCGGGTACTTCGGTGCACGCTTGGGCTTGGGGTGCGCCGGGGTGACGTTCTTGCCCTGCAGGACCTCAAGAGCGCTCGCGGCGTTCGCGATGCCCGCACCGCATGCGTTCACATCGCAGGTCAGCGGCTTTGCGCTCTGCTTGAGAACCTGCTTTGCACGATCGGCGGTCAGCGAGGGATCCACGGACTTCATCAGGGCGATGATGCCGGCCACCTGGGGAGCCGCCATGGAGGTGCCATCGTACTCGGTGTAGCCGGCACCGGTGGATACGGTGGTGCCGAGGTCCACGGTAGACATGATGCCGTCGCCGGGGGCGCTCACATCAACGCTCTTGCCGTAGTTGGAGAAATCGCTGCGCTGGCCCTTCTGATTCGTGGAGCCAACCACAATCGAACCGCCGCAGTTTGCGGGGGCAATCTTGGAGGTGTCCTGATCGTCGTTACCGGCGGCAACCACCAGAATGGCACCACGCTTATTCACCTCGGCAATGGCCTTGGAGTATGTCGCGGGGCAGGTACCCTCGCCACCGAGGGAGAGGTTGATGATCTGGGCGGGGTGGGTGTTGGCGGGCACGCCTTCAACGGTGCCGCCCGCGGCCCACACCATAGCATCCGCGATATCGGAGTCGTAGCCGCCGCACATGCCCAGGGCGCGCAGGGGCAGAATCTTGGCGTTGGGAGCCACGCCCGCGATGCCGCGCTTGTTGTTCATGATTGCGGCGATGGAACCGGCCACATGGGTGCCGTGCCAGTTGGACTCGGAGGCCTCAGAGCCAGCGGCGCAGACGCCGGCTTCTTCCCAGTTACCCTGGTCGGTGGGGTCGGCGTCGCGGCCGTTGCCGTCACGGGCGATGGAGGGCTCGGTGATGAAGTCGTAGCCGGGCAGAACGTTCGCGTCGAGGTCCGGGTGCTTGACGATGCCGGAGTCAATCACAGCAACGGTCACGCCGGAGCCCTGGGTGGTGGCCCAGGCCTCGGGAGCGGAGATGCCCTTAGCGTCGTGTAGGTTCCACTGCTGGGGGTACAGGGTGTCATTCGGGGTGACGGCCGCCTGGTTCTTCGAAGCGCTTGCGGCCTTGGCCAGGGTGCTGGTGGCCTGGCGGCGCGCGCTGGAGCGGCGCATCAGGTCGGGCTCGACGGAGGCGACGGAGGCGTTGGAGCTCAGCGCCGCCATGTACTTCTCCGCCTGCTCTGCGGTGAGCTTGGAAGAAGTGGTCACCACGGTTGCCTTCTGGGAGGTGGTGCGCACGTAGTTGGTTTTGACATTGAGCAGGTCGTCGATCTTCTGCACGTCGGCGGTGATGCCGGAGTAGAGAGAATCGCTCCAGGTGGCAACATGGGTGCCCGCGGGGCTTGCCCAGTTGATGCCGCCGGCGTTCAATGCGTCATCGGTGTAGGTGATGACGAAGCGGTTGAAACCTGCCTTCTGCTGATCGGAGCTGAGGGAGGAGATGGTCGTGTGTGCTGCGGCGCGAGCTGCGTTGCTGGTCTGTGCGGGAGCCGCGAAGGTTGCGGGTGCGCCCAGGGAGGCCACGAGTGCTGCGGCGGTTCCCATGCTCAATGCGACGCGTGCGATGCGGCGCGAGGAGGGATGAGTGGTAAAAGACATCGGGGTCCTTTGCATATGTGAGTGCCGGAAGCGGCAGTTGGTGAGGATGACCCACTCACATAAATGCACTTTTCGGAAAACATTTATATTTCTTTGTGCGCCGCGTTGGCAGTGCGGTAACGGAAAGAAAAATGCACATTACTGCATTAATGTGCAATGTTTTCTAAGCCCCTGGAGGAGTTTATTTCGGAAGTGGTTTATGCGGTGAGATATTGCTATCCTAGCACCTTTCCCTCATGGCAAAGCTCCAAAAACCGGGAATGTGGCACAGGTAATGTATTTTTTTGATTTTGGGATAAAAATAAAGAATTGCCTAGTCAAGACAATATTGAGAGATTAAAGTAAAGATTTAGATATTCCTCAGCCCGGCATAAATAGTTGCATAGCAGAATTGATATTTTAGGAATAAAGTATCGCATTATCGCAAACACCATTCCGCCGGGTAGTGCATGAACACCACCTGATGGGTCGTGGCATGAGGGGACCGAGAGCCCCGAGAGCGCGGGGTGTTAGGTTGGGAACGGCAAAGGCGGGGCTCGGTGAAGGATCCTTCACCGAGCCCCGCCTGACGCCCAACCGGGCTTACGGGATTAGGCACTTAAAGTGCTCGTCCAGAAGGCAGAGCCCGCCCGATGTGGGGGGGGGCTTAGCTCACCAGGGTGAGCTCGCCGGCCTCACGGGGCTTCTGCACGGGGGAAGTCATCGTGTAGTCCCCATCCTGCTGGGAGTCCCCGTCGTCGCTCAGGTCGTTCGCATCCTGCGACTGGGTGCCGGATTCCTCGGAGGAATCCGCGTCGGCCGAGACGGCATCGGGGTTGATGGCCTCTGCGTTATCGTTGGTCATCGTAGCCGGCTCTTCGGCGCTATCCGGGGCCTGTCCGCCCTGAACCTCAACGGAGGTATCCTGCGCATCAATATCGGACAGGGCCGTGCGGTGGGCGGAGGTAATTACCCTGGAGGTGTAAATGGTGCGCGGGCGGCTAAAGGACATCTTGCCCTGCGCGTCCAGGTTGCCTACGTACTGAGCAATCTTACGGCTACTGATGATACCGCGTCCGCAGTAGCCCTTGTCGCACTTAATCGGGTTGGCCACGGCGTTGAAAGCGGAGCTGTAGACCTTCTGGCGGCTGACGTTTGCGCCGTTCACAAACTGCTGAGCCAGGATACCGGACACGTGCGGTGCCGCCATGGAGGTGCCGCTCCTGTAGACGTAGTTGTACTTGCCGTTGGGGCGGTTGATGCTGTCAATACCCAGAGAGAGGATATCGGTACCCGGGGCTGAGACGGTAACGGTCTTGCCGTAGTTCGAGTCCGATGCGCGGGTGCCATTCTTGGTGCTGTTACCCACCGCGATGACGCCCTTGCAATTGGCCGGAGCAAACTGCGAGGCATCAATCCCGGCGTTGCCGGCGGCTGCGACCACGATAGCGCCCTTAGAGAGCGCGAAATTAATGGCCTTCTGGTAGGCGTTGGGGCATGCTCGAACGCCGCCCAGGGACAGGTTGATAATCTGTGCGGGATGCTTATTATCGGGAACGCCGTTGATGTGACCGCCCGCCGCCCACATGATGGCGTCGGCGATGTCCGAGGTCTGACCACCGCATCGACCGAGCACGCGAATCGGCTGGATGGCAGCCAAGTCAGAGACACCCGCAATACCCTGGCGGTTCTGGCCGCGTGCGGCGATGATGCCGGCAACGTGCGTGCCGTGCCAGGTTGAAATCTGCGCGTTCTGCATGTCGCCGCAGAGGTTGAAGGGAGCCTGATCGCCCTCGTCGGTGGGGTCGGCGTCGCGGCCATTGCCGTCGCGGCCGCTCACCGGATTGCTAATGAAGTCGTAACCCGGCACTAGAGAGTGGATGAGCTCGGGGTGGCGGGTGTAACCGGTATCAATCACCGCAACGGTCGTCTTCAGGCCGCGATACAGGCGCGCGTTGCCGGTGTTGCCGATGCCGACGGTGGGGTTGGTGAGGTTCCACTGCTTGGAATACAGGGGGTCGTTGAAGACGAAGGTGCTTTCGACCGCCGGGTAGTTGACGTAGTCGGGCTCCACGGAGGCCACGTTGGGGTTGGAAGCCAAGCGGTCCATGAACTCCTGGGCCTGCTGCTTATCCAGCTTCTTGGAGGTCTGGACAATTGCGTCGTTGGAGGTGGTGGTGCGGACAACCCCGCCGCTGGTTTCGAGGGAAGCCGCGGAGGAGTCGATGGTCTGCTGGATGCCGCTGTCCAGGTCACCGGGGGTTACTCCTCCGGCCACCTCGGCATCTCCGCTACGCTCCTCGGCTCGCTGCTTTGCATCGTCGGTGTAGGTGACGATGAACTGGTCAAACTTCTGCTGGGGAAGGGAACCGGGAGCAGCACTTCGCGGAGCACCCTGGGGCGATCCCGCGTTGGTGGGAACGCTAAAGGGGGAAGCGGGAGTGGCAGCCTCGGTCTGGTCGGCCTGAGTGGCATCCTCGTGGGGCGCCTGCGCAAGGGCTGCAGGAAGGTTGCCGCCGAAGATGAGGGAGCCTGTGGCCAGCAGGGCGAGGCCTGCGCGGAAGGGTTTCATGACGGTGGGATGGTTGGCTCTGTGTGACGCTGTGGAGTGGCCAGCTGAGGGCACGGGCCAGTGGAGCTTCATGAGAAATCTCCTGAAGAGTTGAGAGTACGCGGATAGTGTGGTGTGTACCGGAGCCGTCCTGCGTTTTTCGTCTACGGTTAGGTATTGCTAAGCGACGTAAACCGAGGAACGCAGGAAAAGATTTTCCGCCGATACGCTAAGAAGCATGGAATCGCGCATATCTTTTGGATGGCGTATAAAGGTACCTCATTAAGCTATCACCTAAAGAAGAGATTGAGGTATATCTCTACTATATTTTTTATATCAAGATGTGAATTTTTCCTTGTGGAATGGAATAGCCTGCCCGCGGCTGAAGGAATTCTGAGCTTAAGGTTGAAAGTTAAGTACTCAATAGGTGGGTGGTGCAGTCCCGATTCGAACCTGGGCGCTTATTAGCACTATAGTGTAAGCACTTTAATGCAGAGAAAATGTTCTTGTCATTAAAATAAAGAGAATTAAAAGAACGTGAAGTAAAACTAAGAGTGCCTCGAAAATAGGGGGGGATTCCCAGGGGAAGCCAAAATGGTGGAATGCCCAAAGTGCAGGAGACCCAAAGTACAGGAGGGGCCGGTACACAGAGGGCCGGGGTGGTCCCACACGAGTGGAGCCACCCCGGCCCTTTGGTACGGTCTCATGACCGCTCAAGTACGTTAGGAGGCGTAAGAGCCCAGCAGGCGAACCGCGCCGCCATCCACGCCCTTAGCGCCCTGAATGTAGTCGGCGCTATTGGGCTCGGGGTCACCAGCAGCCACAACATCGCCCATAATCCAGGCGGGGATACCGCGGTCGTTCAGGCGCTTGGTAGCTGCCTCAGCCACGGAGGGGTCAACGATGGCGATCATGCCCACGCCCAGGTTCAGGGTGCGCTCCAGGTCGGCCAGCGGCACGTTGCCCAGCGAACCAATCAGGGAGAAGATGGCGGGAATCTGCCAGGTGGAGCGGTCCACGCGACCCTCCAGGCCCTGGGGCAGCACGCGTGCCAGGTTAGCAGCCAGGCCGCCACCGGTCACGTGAGAGAAGCCACGCACACCGCTACCGGTGGTGCCGTCCTCGCCGTTGACGGGGAAGGCAGCCGCCAGATCCAGGCAGTCCGCCGCGTACACGCGGGTGGGTTCGAGCAGTTCCTCACCGATGGTGCGACCCAGCTCGTCCACCTGGCGCTCCAGGCCCCAGCCGGCCACGTTCAGGACCTTGCGGACCAGGGAGTAGCCGTTGGAGTGAATACCAGAGGAGGCCATGGCAATCAGCACGTCACCCTCGCGCACACGGTCCGGGCCGAGCAGCTCGTCCGCTTCAACCAGACCGGTTGCGGCACCGGCGACATCGTACTCGTCCTCGGCCAGCAGGCCGGGGTGCTCGGCGGTCTCGCCGCCAACCAGGGCGGTACCGGCCTGTGCACATGCGCCAGCGATACCGCGCACGATATCGGCGATGCGCTCGGGAACGACCTTGCCGGTGGCAATGTAGTCGGTCATGAACAGGGGCTTGGCGCCACAAACCACGATATCGTCTACAACCATGCCAACCAGGTCGTAACCGATGGTGTCGTGAATATCCAGGGCCTGAGCAATGGCAACCTTGGTGCCCACGCCGTCGGTGGAGGTGGCCAGGTAGGGCTTGCGGTACTTGACGAGTTCGGAGACGTCGTACAGGCCCGCGAAGCCGCCCACGCCACCAACAACGGAGGAGTTGTGGGTCGCCTTGATAGCGCCCTTCATCAGCTCAACGGCGCGATCGCCAGCCTCAACGTCAACACCTGCGCTCGCGTAGGTTACGGTGGTGGTGTTCTCGCTCATTAGGATTCCTTCGGGGTAGCGGTAGCGGAGGAGCTTGCGGGGATGCGGTCCGCCTCGGTGAGCAATGCCTCGAGGTCGGCGTCGGGGCCGGGGTTGCACATGCCCATACCGGCGTCGTCTGCGGCAACCTGTACTGCGGAGGGATCGAACTTCGTTTCGAGAGTTTCGGTGCCTTCGCGGGTCTCAATGGAGACGGCCTCAGCATGCTCAGGCTTGGAGGGGACGGGGCGCTCCACGGTCACCTCAGCTGCCTTACCGGCGAGGGGTCCGCCCTTGCCCTTCTCCGAGGAGTCGAAGAGGGACTTGCCGCGTCGTTCCTCGCTCGGCAACTCAATCGGGTATTTGCCGGTGAAGCATGCGGTGCACATGTTTTCGGCGGGCTGCTCGGTGGCTGCCATCATGCCGTCCTGAGAGATGAAGCCGAGCGAATCGGCACCCAGGGAGGACGCGATTTCGTCCACGGACAGACCGTTCGCAATCAGCTCCGCACGGGAGGCGAAGTCAATACCGTAGAAGCAAGGCCACTTCACGGGCGGGGAGGAGATGCGCACGTGCACTTCCTTCGCGCCGGCCTCACGGAGCATACGCACGAGGGCACGCTGAGTGTTACCGCGAACAATGGAATCGTCAATAACGACGAGGCGCTTACCGGCAACCACAGACTTGAGCGGGTTCAGCTTGAGTCGAATACCGAGCTGGCGGATAGTCTGCGAGGGCTGAATGAAGGTTCGGCCCACGTAGGCGTTCTTGACCAGGCCGTTACCGTAGGGAATGCCGGACTCTTCGGCGTAACCAATAGCAGCCGGAACACCGGATTCGGGAGTGGGCATGACCAGGTCAGCTTCAACAGCGTGTTCGCGGGCAAGCTGACGGCCCATTTCTACGCGGGATTCGTAGACGCTGCGGCCGGCGATGGAGGTGTCAGGGCGGGCCAGGTAAACGTACTCGAAGACGCAGCCGGCGGGCTTAGCTTTTGCGAAACGCTGGGAACGCAGACCGTTCTCATCAATGGTGATGAGCTCGCCGGGCTCCACTTCACGCACGAAGGACGCGCCAACGATGTCGAGGGCCGCGGTTTCGGATGCGACAACCCAGCCACGCTCCAGACGACCGAGCACGAGGGGGCGTACACCCTGCGGGTCGCGTGCAGCGTAGAGGGTGTGCTCATCCATGAAGGTGAGGCAGAAAGCACCGCGAAGGGTCGGCAGCAGGTCGAGGGCTGCCTCTTCGAGGGAGTCGAAGTCGTGCTCTGCCAGTAGAGCCGTAACGAGTGCGGTGTCGGTGGTGTTACCCTGTGCCAGCTCGCCGTGCTTGGGCGGCTTGCCGCCGTTCTTTTCAATCAGACGCTCGTAGAGGTCTGCCGAGTTGGTGAGGTTACCGTTGTGCGCCAGGCAGAGCGTGCCGTGCGGGGTGGTACCGAGAGTCGGCTGTGCGTTAGCCCAGTGGGATGCGCCGGTGGTGGAGTATCGGGCGTGGCCGATAGCGTGGTCGCCGGGCATGGAACTGAGGGTGGCTTCGTCAAAGACCTGGGAGACCAGTCCCATATCTTTGTACACGTGGATGCGTTTGCCGTTACTGGTTGCGATACCTGCTGATTCCTGGCCGCGGTGCTGGAGCGCGTACAGGCCGTAGTAGGTTAGCTTTGCCACGTCCTCGCCGGGAGCCCAGACACCGAAGACGCCGCAGGCGTCCTTGGGGCCGTGGTCAATCGGATCGAGGTCGTGAGTGAGTTTTCCGTCGGGGCGAATCAATTCACTTCTTTTCGACGATGGGACTGCGGATGCGTCTGTGCAAGCGCAAGATTAGGGCGTGTTGCCGCACTCACACCTGCCTGTGTGTGCCGTAGCATACACCAGACCTTTAAAAGTGTACCGGGTTTCGGAGCCGATGCGGTGAAAGATGCGCTAAATACCTCAGGATGGACCACTAGAACAGGCACCAAACACGCCAAATCACGAAAACTGCGTGGACCTGTGAGCTCGTAGCGAATTCTAGAAGAGCGGCAACAAACCCGAAAGGTCACTACGCTCACCCGACGCATCCAGCGCACCGGCACTCACCGCCTGCGCCCACGAACAGGCACCCAGAACCAGCGCCGCCCACACGAGTGGACGCGCCTCCACCACGGACGGCGGGGTACCGCGCGTATGGCGAGGACCCGCCACGCACTGGGTCACGCCCAGCGGGGGTACGCGCACCTCCACACTATTGCCGGGGGCGAGGGTGGCCAGTTCTTCGAGGGTAAAGCGCACGAAGGTTGCGCGCACGGAGCGGGGGAGTGTCGCGAACGCCTGCTCTACCTCGGGGGCGCTCAGCAAGTACTCGCCTCGGGCGTGCGAATCCACAGGCTCGCCGGCTGCCGCACGCTGCGCCTCAAAGAAAGCACGCACTTCGCGTACCGCCGCCATGCCGTCTGCTTCGGAAGTTTTACGTCGAATCGCCACGATTAGTCCTCTTCCGGGGTGCCGGGAACCAAATCCTCGCGGGTGAAAAGCTCCTCGTGCACGCGCAGCTCGCCCACCTCAACCGGCTTGCCGTCCACGTAGCCGCCGGTCACCGGGTGAACCACCAGCGCGAGTAGACGCTCGCATTCTTCAGTGCTCAGGTATCCGCCAGCGACCAGGGCGCGCAAGGCCACGGCGTACATGGCGCGGTGCGAACCGTCGCTCATCTTTACCACCACGGACGCACCCGAACGCAGACCGATGCACAGCACGCCCTCCGCGCCGCCCTTGACGATTGCGTCGAGTTCTTCACTGAGCACGGTGTCGGGGGAGCCGGGGGCCTGAATCAGCTCGGGGTAGTCCACCATGGCGGTTGCAACCGTGGAGGCGCGCGCATCCGCCCCGAGGTTGCGGATTGCCGCACCGAGGGTCGAGTAGGCGCGTGCGGCACCGGCTAGGGAGACGGCGTGCACGGGCGCACCGCAGCCGTCAACGCCGATAGCGGCTACCGGCTCGCCGGTGAAAGCCTCAATTTCTTCGGTGATGACCTGCTGTAGCGGGTGGGCGGGGTCGAGGTAGTTGTGCAGGGTCCAGTTCTGCGAGCTCTCTTCGAGGTCGCCACGCTCGAGCTTGGCGGTGCACGCCCACAGGAACGCGGCGTGTTTGCCGGAGCAGGGGTGCGCCAGGGGCGTGGCGGCAAGGTTCGCCTGAATCATGGCCTTGTACGCCTGTGAGTCGGAGGGGTAGGAGGGCTTGAGTGTCAGGTTCGCCGGGGTGAGCGGGGTGGTTTCGGTGCTGCCCTGGGTGAGTACGTCCTGTACGGCGCGCATCTGCTCGAAGGTGCCGCGGTGCGAGCCGCAGGCGATAGCGACCTGGGAGCCGCGCAGGGGAGCGCCCGCCTTCATGGAACCAATGGCCTGTAGCGGCTTGGCGGCGGAGCGCAGGTAGAAGGGCTCGTGAATATCGCCGAGGGCAAGCTGCACATCGCCGTCGGGGCCCAGCAGGATGAGGCGGCCGCGGTGGCGTGCCTCAATGAAGTTGTTGCGGGTGAGCTGCGCGAGTTCTACGTCGAAGGTGCTGCTGTGGTCGGTGGTGTGAGTGGTTGCCTGTGGGGTGGTGCTGTTGGTCATTCTTCTAGTTTAAACGGGGCGTGCGGCTTGACCCTATTTGTGTCTGGTGGCGCGGAGCTAGGATGGGCTGGCGCGGTCGAGGGAGAGCCGTGTGAAGAGATTCACGTTTACTGGGAGTTGAAGTTATGAGTAACTCATTTTTATAATTGAAGGGTGCTCAAGCGCAACGGGTAAGACTAAGGTAAGTGAGCGAGGCACAGCCCGCACGAACCGAAAAACCCAGCACCGCATAGGACCGACCACGATCGACGCCCGACGAACCATTCTGGCACCTCGACGTACCGCCTCATAAATACGGCGATGACCAAGGCAGCGGCAGATGAGTAAAACCCCACCCCGTCAATCGATGAGCTATGAGTGTACCTACTCAAAATCTCATTATCTCCGCCGCGCCCCACTATGCGATCTGAGAACGGGCGTAAAGTATCCAGTAGGAAATTGATGCAGTCCTTAGGGGTCGACCCCGGACCTAGGAATAAATCGCTAGGTGCGACCCGGTACGAGTATGCATCCTTAACGCCTCTCACCCCCCAACTCACTCTTGATCGGTGAGCGGCAAACCATGTAAAGGAGTACATCCATGGCAGAGCAGAACAACACCTCCGCAAACACCTCCGCACAGAACTCTTCCCCCAAGGGCGGCGTGAGCGCAGAATCTGAATTCCACGCAAAGTTCTTCCCCATCCTGGCCCGTGTTGCTTCTGTGACCGCAGTGCTCATGTACGTGTTCTACTTCCCGCAGATTATCGGTAACCTGAGCGGTCACAAGGGTGACTGGATTCAGCCTCTGGTTGCGGCAATCAACTGCACCCTGTGGGTTCTGTACGGTCTGTGGCGCCCCAAGAAGGACGTCCCGATTATCATCGCGAACGCTCCCGGTATTGTCTTCGGCGGCCTGGCAGCCATTACCGCCCTCATCTAAGGCTTTAGCTTGAGTCGGTAGGTTACCGCGCTGTGCGGCTCTTCTCTAGCGTGCATTTGTGTGAATGTGCCGCTGCTACATGAGAAGGGCCGCATTTTTAGTGTGCTCAGCTCCCCTTTTTGAGAGGGTACCGGGTACCCTAAATACTATGAAGGTTTTGGTACTGGGCCCCGGTGGCCGTGAACACGCTATTATCCGTGCGCTTCTGCGCGACCCTGAGGTGACTGAGGTGCACAGCGCCCCCGGCAACGCCGGTATTGCTCAGGATGTTCCCGTCCACGCAATTGATGCGAATGATCCCGCCCAGGCAACCGCCCTGGCACGCGAACTGAACGCCGACCTGGTTGTTATCGGTCCGGAGGCACCGCTGGTCGCAGGTGTTTCTGACGCACTGCGTGAGGCGGGTTTTGACGTTTTCGGCCCCTCCGCGGCTGCCGCTCAGCTGGAGGGTTCCAAGGCCTTCGCGAAGAAGGTCATGGAAGAGGCCTCCGTGCCGACCGCGCGTGCCCACGAGGCACGCACCCTCCCCGAGGCTGAGGCCGCCCTGGACGAGTTCGGCTCCCCCTACGTGGTCAAGGATGACGGCCTGGCTGCCGGTAAGGGCGTTGTGGTGACCGAGGACCGCGCCGTAGCGGTTGAGCACGCGCGCGCCTGCTTCGAGGCCGGCGGCTCCGTAGTCATCGAGGAATACCTGGATGGCCCCGAGGTGTCCCTCTTCGTCATCTCCGACGGTAAGAACGTTCTGCCGCTGTCCCCGGCCCAGGACTTCAAGCGCATTTTCGACAACGACGAGGGCCCGAACACCGGTGGTATGGGCGCCTACACCCCGCTTCCCTGGCTGCCCGAGGGCTTCGTGCAGGAGGTCGTGGAGAAGGTTGCCCGCCCGACCGTTGCACGTATGGCTGAGCGCGGTACTCCGTTCGTGGGCGTGCTCTTCTGCGGCCTGGCGGTGACCAACCGCGGCGTGCGCGTCATCGAGTTTAACGCCCGCTTTGGCGACCCCGAAACCCAGGCGGTTCTGGCGCGCCTGCGCACCCCGCTGGGTCAGCTGTTGCGCGCGGCTGCCCGCGGTGAAATTTCTGAGGGTACCGAGCTGGACTGGGATCCCCGCACCGCGGTGGACGTGGTTATGGCCGCCGAGAACTACCCGGGCACTCCCCGCAAGGGTGACGCCATCTCCGGCCTGGATAAGGCGAATGCCCTGGAGGGCGTGCACGTGATTCACGCGGGCACCGTGGTTTCCGGCGAGGAAATCCACACCGCCGGCGGCCGCGTGCTGGCCGTTGTGGCGCTCGGTGAGAACCTGGGCGCCGCCCGCGACGCCGCCTACGAGGGCGTCCGCGCCATCTCTTGGGCTGGTGCGCAGTACCGCACCGACATCGCGCTGAAGGCCGTGGAGAACCGCATCCACATTCCTGCCCCGCGCGACTAATACTTTGACCGGCTCCTCCGCCTGATGCGCGGGGGAGCCGGTCGCTTCGTACCCGAGACGTCCCCTCCCCGCTATCCCGGGCGGGACCGGTCGGGTATTGTAATTACACAGACTCTTGCCACCACATCACACCATTTCACCTGTCAGGAGATAATCCCATGACCTCTCGTTCTAACCCCCTGGAAATTCCGGGCTGGACCCACATCTATTCCGGCAAGGTGCGCGACCTGTACGTTCCGAATGAGGAGCGCTTCGACGCCACCGGCCTCACCGTGAGCGATGACGCCGAGCTGCGCGCCGGCTCTGTCATGGTGGTGGCTTCCGACCGCATTAGCGCATTCGACCGCATCCTGCCCACCGAGATCCCGGATAAGGGCAAGATTCTGACTCAGATGTCCCTGTGGTGGTTTGAGCAGCTCAAGGAGGTTCCCAACCATGTGCTCTCCACCGACGTTCCGGACGTTGTGGCTGGTCGAGCAATGATTTGCCGTTCGCTGAACATGTTCCCGGTGGAGTGCATTGTGCGCGGTTACCTGACCGGTTCGGGTCTGGCCGTGTACAACGAGACCGGCGAGATTGCCGGTGTGAAGCTGCCCGCGGGTCTGGTGGACGGCTCCCGCCTGGAGACCCCGATTTTCACCCCGACCGGTAAGGCCGAGGTGGGCGAGCACGACGAGCTGGTGACCCGTGAGGAGCTGTACGCCGAGGTGGGCCAGCCGGTGGGTGAGCGCCTGGAGGAGCTGAGCCTGAGCCTGTACTCGACCGCGGAGAAGATCGCACGCGAGCAGGGCATCATTCTGGCCGACACCAAGCTGGAGTTCGGTACCGATTCGTACCGCGGCGAGATTACCCTGGGTGATGAGGTGCTGACCCCGGACTCCTCGCGTTTCTGGGACGCACAGCAGTACGAACCCGGTCATGCTCAGCCGAGCTTCGATAAGCAGTACGTGCGTGACTGGCTGCGTTCTCCCGAGTCGGGGTGGGACGGCTCGGATAACGTGCCGCACCTGCCCGAGGAGGTCGTGGAGAAGACCCGTGCCCGCTACATCGAGGCGTATGAGCGTCTGACCGGCACGAAGTTCTAAACTCAATATTTCGGGCTGAAATAAGTCTTTGAGATAGCTAAAGGGCGGTGCCCCGGAAGGTCATTCTTCCGGGGCACCGCCCTTTAATCCATAAGCTCTTTTACATGCATTCTTATAGGTGCTATACGTCATAAATATATGTTATGTATCTATTGTACGGGGGGGGTTGTCCTCTATCATACTTAGTAATCGGCTCACGATACGCTCGTATCACTGCCGGTTCTCGCCCATCAATGATGCTTGAGAAAGGTGAAGTCCATGGCAAAGAAGCCCTTCGCACCCCTCGCCCTTATCGGTATTGCCTGTTGCCTGGGCGTATCGAGTTGCTCCACCACCGTTGAGGTTAAGCAAGACATTCGTAATGTCCTGGCAAGCTACGAGAATCCCTCCCCGGATATTAATGTGGCCCTCGTCAACGAGGTCAAAAAGTGCATGAGCGAGAAGTCCTTCACCTACTCCGGTAGCCAGAACATTATTGACGGCTCCTCCGTTCATGAACTTGCGATGAGTGGCGCCCACTTCGCCAACGAAGAAGCGACCACCCAAGGATACTCGTCCACCCGGCAGGGCAACGCTAGCTCCAGCAATGCACCCGCGATGGAAAACCCGGCATATCGGAAAGCATTTCAAGGCGACCCCCAAGCCGCAGACAGCAAAACCGTTACCATCACGATGAGTAACGGCGCTCAGTTCGGCATGGCAACAGATTCTTGCATCGGACGTGCGGCAGAAGCTGTCTTCGGCTCAGCAGAAAACTACCTCAAATACACCAACTTCGTTAACGAACTCATCACGGGTGGATCCAAAAATAACGCGGTAGAAGAAATGGGGAAATACTACCGTAATGACACCACCTACGGTGCATGCATGAAAGAAGGCGGATACGCCGATATCCAGCACTTCGGAGATGCTCCCAGCTACGCAGAGAAAACCTGGGGTCAGTACAAGGCAGCCAATGTAGCCGCCAATGCGGAAGAGCAGGCCCTAGCTCACGCCGACTACAACTGCCAAAAGTCCACTGGAATCCTGACTAAGGCACAGAATATCTACTACGAAAAGGCTGCGACCTGGCTCAATGAGCATGAGCCGCTCATCCTTGAAGTACGCGATATCGAGCGTCAGGCGCAGGAGCGCGCCGCAGCTCTAGTCAACGGCAACTAGCCGACGGCAACCAGTAAACGCTGATTCCTTGTTGGACATTTTCTAGCGAGAATTTTCTACCGGTCCTCTGCTCTCAACCGCTTTCACCCGCGGATGAGGGCAGAGGATACAGCCCTTTATTCCCTCCTGCCCCGTATTTCACCGCAGAAAGGTGAACCCATGAACACGCAGCAGAGTTCAGAAAACCCCCGCCGCGCCGCCACGACGGCAGCCATACGCGCCTACCTGGTTCCGGTGCTCGTCATTCTGCTCGTCATCACCGGCGGGTTCTCCATCTACGCGCTCAACACGGGGCTACGCACCAATGTTGAATCCAATGCGCAGCCGTCCCGCGCCGCGCAACTAACAACCCGAATCAGCACGCAGACTGTTACCCGCACCTACTCGGGAGAAGTCAGCGTGTCACCCGCCCGAAGCTACACCGTAGGAACCCCTCAAGGAGTGGTGACCAGGGACGGTGCTAAAGCGGGTACCCAGCTGAGTAACGGTTCAATTATCACCACTATCAACGAGCGTCCCATCATTGCGTTCAAGGGTAGTATTCCCGCCTACCGCGACCTTGCCGTAGGCGCACGCGGCGATGATGTTAAACAGCTCCAAGAAGCTCTAGAATCGCTCGGCTACAGTATCTGGGATGAGGAAGGAAACTACGGCGAAGCAACCGCCAACGCTGTCTACCGTTTCTACCTGGATCGTGGCTACTACCCTCCCGGGGATACTGACCGAACCGAAGAAGGACGCTACAGCACCGCACTGCTGCTCTCTGAATACCTCTTCGCTGACGGCAATGAATACACCGTAGACAACAGCTGCGGTACCAAAGGCCAAACCTCAACTCCGGCGCTGTGCACCCTATCCGCGGGTGGATACCGTCTGGTACTCTCCGCGGACGGTAGCGCTCTCAGCAATGAACTCGCTGAGGGACAGAAAGTCCAGATTCTTACCGATAACGGAAGTCCGCTCGAAGGCACCCTGGGCGCGGCCCTCACACCCGAAGGCTCAACTAACGCTGACGGCGGCGCTAACGCAGGTGCCTCCAACGGTGTGCAGAACAACGCGCGACCTAACAGCGATACCTCCGCACAGGGAGCTACCGCACGGAAACGCTACCCCATCACAATCGACTTGCCGGAAAACACGACGGCATCAACACGTTTTCAAGCAACCGTCACTCTCAACCGAGGCGCTGAAAACGCCCTCGCAGTGCTCGAAGCCGCCGTCAAAACCGAAGAAAACGGAACGCACTCCATCACCCTGGACAACGGTCAGAGCGTTCCCGTCACCCTCGGTGTGTGCTCCGCCGGAATCTGCGAGCTCGTCAACCCCGCTGCAGAACTCAAGGCAGGTACCGTCGTGAAGCTGAAGGAGCGCTAAAATGCCTCATCACGAGACAGAACGTGCCCTCCCCACGAGCGCTACCGCCACAAAACCTAATATCGAGTGCCACAATATTGCGCGTTTTTTCCCGCCCTCCACCTGGGCGCTAAAAAACGCAACCCTCAGTATTCATGAAGGCGAATCAGTGGCCATTACCGGCGCCTCCGGAAGCGGAAAATCTACGCTCCTCTCCATCATCGGGCTGCTCGACCAGCCCTCCGAAGGTGAGCTGAAAATATTGGGCCAAAACATGGGCACCGCCAGCGATGCCGAGCGAACTGTAGCACGCCGTGAGCACATCGCTTTTGTCTTTCAGGCGTACCACCTTATCGCTCATCTGAACGCCACCGAGAACATTACCCACACCCTCCGGATGCGCGGCGTACCGGGCCGTCAAGCACATCAGCGTGCGTTGTGCAGGCACTCGAACAGGTGGGTCTGGGGCACCGCCTGGAGGTTCTTCCACGCAACATGTCCGGTGGTGAACAGCAACGAGTCGCGGTTGCGCGCGCGTTAGCCTGCGCCCCGCGTATCCTACTGTGCGATGAGCCTACAGGAAACCTCGACACTGAAAACTCTCACAAGGTGTTGGATCTGCTCCTCGCCGGCCGCGCGGAGAAGCAAAGCCTGGTCATCATCACCCATGAGCCCGATATCGCGGCTCGCTGCGACCGGCAGCTGCACATGGTCGATGGGATGCTCGTTAGCCCCGAACTCGCTCGTCCCGAAGAATCGGCCCATCAATCGCTCAAAGAACCCGTTGTCAGGGGAGGATAGATGCTAAGGAATAACCTTCACTACGCTCTCCTTGCAGTTGTTCGCCGTTGGCGCCGCAACCTGCTCACGGTACTGGCGATGCTCGCGGGAACAACCACCATCATCATGCTTGTGGGCGTCAGCGAGTCATCGGCGCTCAATACGAGCTCGCAGCTGGCCAGCTACGATTCCACCCGGCTCGGTGTGCGCCTCCAGCCGCAGACCTGGGATATACCGGAGAATGAACTGCTCTGGCGCGTTAACCAAGTTCCAGAGGTCAAAGCTGCCGGTACAGTCACCATCGATACGCAGACAACGCGTCCGCAGGTCAACAGGCCGGGGCATGAGGGCCAACAGACACCCCTCGCAATTGTTTCAGAAGCAGGTTTGAAAGCACGAGGCGCGCACATTGTCGAAGGGCACTTTTCGGAGCCTGCCCGCGAACGCCTCGGTGAGCCTACCGTCTATCTGGGCGTTGCCCTCGCGAAAGAGCTAGGGGTCAGCACTGAGCCCGGGCGGAACATGATTGAGGTCAACGGAATGCGAGCCTATGTGCTCGGCATTATCCGTGACGGCGGCAAAAACGCTGCTCTCAGTAGCGCTCTTATCCTGCCGACCACCTCCACTTTCTTGCCGCAAGCCCACACCCTGCAACGCGGTATGGACGTCATCGTGAATCCAGGAAGTGCAGATACGGTCGCGGAACAGCTCAAGCAGGTACTCGATCCGCAGCGCGCCCCCGTTGATACAAACATTGAGATTCCGCCTTCACCGGTGACTCTTCGTGCTTCCTTGACGAAGGATAGCCGAGCTCTTACGACCATTATTCTGGTGGTTCTTATCGTCTCGACAAGCTTCGGCATTGTGATGACCATGCAGATTTCGGTCTGGGAACGCCGCAGGGAAATCGGCATTAACCGTGCCCTGGGATTGGGACGGCGAGATGTGGCGGTCAGCTTCCTGGCGGAGGCGGCTCTCCTCGGGGCCTTGGGCGCTCTTGGAGGCTTCATCCTCGGTATTCTCGGTTCCTGGGTTGTGTGCCTTCTCAACGGATGGGCGCTATCTCTGCCTCCTCTTATCCTAGGGATTCCTTTCCTCGGCTTGGGTGTGGGCATCGTGGCGGGTGCATTGCCAGCCTACGCGGCAACGAAGGTTCAGCCGCTTGAGCTCCTGCAATAATTGCCCCGCTGAAATAATTGCTCGGCGCATAAGGGCGGTGCCCCGGAAGGTCATTCTTCCGGGGCACCGCCCTTTAGCTATGTGGGGTTATGAGGTTGAGGGGCAAAGCCTAGCCGGCGTGAACGTCTTCATCGTGTACGTTCTCGTGGCACAAATCCTCGTGCAGAATATCCCGCGCCGGATGCTGCCGCGCCCGCTCCTCCGCAGCCCTGTCAGACAGCGAATAGAACCACGTAATATGCTCGCACACCCGCTCATAGGCGGCCTGCTCATCGTGCGAAGTGATCGCCTCAATAATGCCGTAATGCTGCTCCTGCAACGTGCGCTTGACCGCCTCCCAATCCTTCAGGAAAGGAACCGCCTCCTGCACATAACTCATCGTTGCCATGTGCAGAGAGTCAATGACCGTATCAAGCACAATATTGCCGCCGAGCTTCGACAGTTCATAGTGAAAACGCGTATCGCAGAAATGGAAACGCTCATCACTAATCTGCTCATCCATCTCCGTAAGGTGCACGCGCGCCCGCTCCAACGCCGCCTCACGCTCCGGGGAATCCGGTGCAGCCGCCGCCGCACGCGCCGCCGGGCCCTCCAACAGCAGGCGGGTTGAGACAACGTCCTTCACCGGCAGGCTACGGGTCGCAATGTGCATGCGCAGCGCCCAGCTGAGCGCATCCGAAGGCTCCGAAATGATGATTGCACCCGACTTCGGGCCCGAACCCGTGCTCGAGCGAATCAGACCCAGCGCATTTAGAACCCGCAGCCCCTCACGCACCGAGGGGCGGGAAATGCCGTACCGCGCCGCCAGCTCACGCTCGGAGGGGAGCTTATCGCCCACGCGTAGCTCACCCAGACGCAGGCGACGCTCAAAAGTCTCCAGAACGATGCTGTAGCTGCGGTCCTTCAGTATTGGTTCATGAGCGTGGAGCCGCGCAGGCTGAACCGGCTTGGACGCTGTCGCATCGGATGGGGAGGCACCGGGCCGAAGGCCATCCTGAGAAGTCTGCGGCATGAAATCTCCTAATAACGAGGGGGAGTATGGAAGAGCGGAAGCTCCGAGCGGCTGAAGCGAAGTGAAGGGAAGCCGAGGGACAAAGAAAGCGGGGCGGCGATACCGGAAAGGTACGCCGCCCCGCTGTGGCCTCCGGTCAAACCGGGGCGAATGTCCTACTGTTCGTGAAGCGGATGCTCCAGGAACTCTCTAAAACCTGAGCTTCAGATTAGGGAATCATGAAGGACAGCACGTTGGTCTGCAGGAAGACCAGGACGCAGACGACCACGAGCATTGCGAAGGACCAGGGGAGGACAGCCTTGAGGATGTCGGATTCCTTGCCTTCCATGTCCACGGAGGTAGCAGCAATAGCCAGCGACTGCGGGGAGATCATCTTACCGACCACACCACCGGTGGTGTTAGCAGCCAGCATGAGCTCGGGGGTTGCGCCGTGGATACCTGCGTGCTGCAGGTTCTCAGCGGCAGACACCTGCAGCTTGGAGAACAGTGCGTTGGCGCTGGTGTCCGAACCGGTCACAGCGGTACCGATCCAGCCCAGGGCCGGAGCCAGCACTGCGTAGACGGTGCCCAGACCCGCCAGGAAGGTACCCATAGCGATGGTCTGACCGGAGAAGTTCATGACGTAGGCCAGTGCCAGAACCGAAGCAATGGTCAGGATGGACCAGCGCATGCGGTAGACGACGGAACCGAACTCGGTGAAGATTGCCGGGAACTTGAAGGCGTAGCGGCCCTTCTCGTTGAAGAAGAAGTAGACGACAGCAACAACCAGACCGGAGATGATCAGCAGGGTGCCGGGGTTGGACATCCACGCGAAGTTGTAGACGGCGTCCTTGACGGGCTTGCCGTCGGCGGTGACCAGGCGGGAGCTCAGTGCCTGAATGTCAATCTTGAGGACGAAGCCCTTCAGCCATGCCTTCAGACCGGCGTGCAGGTTAGCGACACCGAAGATGATGACCACGATCAGGTAGGGTAGCAGTGCCATCCAGATACGAACGGCGGGCAGGGCTTCCTTCTCTTCGCCCTGTGCGGGCAGACCGTAGCGCTCGCGGACGCCCTCGACGCCGCGGGGCTTCCAGAACTGCAGGAAGATCACGGCAACGCCCATGGAGACGATGCAGGCAACAACGTCGGTCAGGTTGTATGCGGGGGTAGCGGCGGTGACCCACTGTGCGATAGCGAAGGAAACGCCGATGACCAGTGCGGGCAGCCAAGCGTCCTTCAGGCCCTTCATGCCGTCAAGGATGACCAGCAGGATGAGCGGAACGAGCATTGCCAGGAACGGAGCCTGGTGACCAACGATGGTTGCAATCATGTGAGCGTCCTTGCCACCAACGTCACCCGCGGTGGTAATCGGGACGGCGACGGCACCGAAGGCCACGGGAGCGGTGTTAGCGAGCAGCACGGTAATCGCAGCCTTGAGGGGCTTAACGCCCAGCGCCAGAATCATGGTTGCGGTAATCGCGACGGGGGCACCGAAGCCGGCCAGTGCCTCGAGCAGACCACCGAAGCAGAAGGCAATCAGGATGGCCTGGATGCGCAGGTCGCCGCCGCCGAGGCGGTCAAACACGCGGCGCAGGTCTTCGAATCGACCGGAGAGAACGGTGATCTGGTAGAACCAGATGGCTCCCAGAATCACCCAGCAGATGACCAGGCCGTAGATGGCGCCGCGGACGGCGCTCAGGCCGCCGAGATCTGCGGGCATGTGGAAGCCGAGGACTGCCACGAGGATGGATGCTACCAGGGCCACGATTGCGGACCAGTGGGCGCGTGCCTTGACGCCCAGCAGCATGACAAAGAAGGTGAGGAGGGGGATCGTTGCGACGAGCGCGCTTAGCCCGAGGCTACCTCCAACTGCGTTGGTTACAGCGGTGTAAGTTTCCACTGGAACTCCTTTGGTTCAGGGTGTGTCTTGTGTATGGTCTGACCATTTGATGGTGCGTGAGCGAACGGATCTTTGTTCTCTCGCGGGGGATGTGGTCAGACCATTCATCGCATGTATAGAACCATACCCGACGTATTGCGGTTTCGCCAAAAGCACGCAGCTTCGTTACGGGCCGTCGAGCGGGTCGGGCTCGAAATTTTTCTGTGAATTTGCCGCTATGTTGCGGCGCTGATAGTTAATTCCAGGTTCTGACACACAACTCGCGAGACCGACCTAAGGGTACCCATTTCTGTACGTCAGGGAATCGAATGTGACGCGGGAAAAATGCACACCGATTGTTGGTTTCGTGAAAAATAATGCCCCTAAAAACATTGAAAGAAAGGGGGTTTGTGCCTATTTTCCGCGAATTCTCACATTGCATATCTGCGTTTGATGAGCGTTCAAATATGCTCCGGCGAGATGCTCTGATTCGCGATTCAAGAAGAGATGGGGTCACATATACCGGAAGGTAAGAAAGTGTACCTTAGAGTCAGGATGACCTAACCCTTTATTTAACAAGGAAAGTATGCCCTATTCCGAGTAGAGAAAAGAAACGTAACAGTGTTAAATAGCAAGGACGAGACTAAGACATCACCACGGTTTCTGATCCCACCGCATCCCACCTCCACTTGGGGCGTGCACCGTCTGTTCGTGCTTATGGGCATCCCACCAACGGCCCGGCAAAGTACGCAGAACAATGTTCCGCCTGCCCCAGACGCAGGCGGTGAGACCGAGAAACTCTGAATACAGAGGAAAGGACGGAAAAGCCATGCGTATTGCACTCTTCTCCACGTGCATTGTTGACGGCATGTACCCCCGCGTAGCTCGCGCCACCGTCGAAATTCTTGAGCGCCTGGGCCACGAGGTTGTCTTCCCCCCGAACCAGACCTGTTGCTCCCAGATGCACGTCAATTCGGGTTACTTCGACGACGGCTACGAAATTATCAAGAACCACGTCGAGGCCTTCGACTCCTGGGACTGGGATGTGGCCGTTGCCCCCTCGGGTTCCTGCGTTGCCTCCCTGCGCGACCAGCAGGCTATGGTAGCCCGCAGCCGCGGCGATGAGGCCCTGGCTCTGAAGGCTGAGCAGATTGCCTCTCGCACCTTCGAGCTCTCCCAGCTGCTGATTGACGTCCTCGGCATCACTAACGCAGCCGAGCAGCTCGGCTCCTACTTCCCCGAGCACGTCACCTACCACAGCTCCTGCCACGGTATGCGTCTGCTCCGCCTGGGCACCCGTCAGCAGGACCTGGTCCGCACCGTTGAGGGCATCAAGTACACCCAGATTGAGGGCATGGACCAGTGCTGCGGCTTCGGCGGTACCTTCTCCTTCAAGAACCCCGATGTTTCCGGCGCCATGGTCAACGACAAGGCCGACAACGTCGAGGCAACCGGCGCATCCATCTGCACCGGCGGTGACTGCTCCTGCCTCATGAACATCGGTGGTGCGCTCTCGCGCCGCGGCTCCGACGTGAAGACCATCCATTTCGCTGAGATCCTCGCCTCCACCAAGGAAAACCCGCTCAAGATTGACTCGAAGAACATCGAGCTCTCAATCGCCTAAGGAAAGACAAGACCTCATGACCGCTATTCAGCTTGGTATGCCCAAGGTCGTTCATTACGGCGAGGGCAACATTTTCGAAGAAATCCCCTTCCCCAAGTACGCCAAGGAAGAGCTCAAGAACGAGCAGCTGCGCTCCAACCTGCGCTTCGTGACCCACGCGATTCGTAACAAGCGCGCCCGCGTCACCGCAGAGCTGCCCGACTGGCAGGAGCTGCGCAACACCGGTGAGAGCGTCAAGAACTACGTTCTGGCAAACCTCCCCGAGCTGCTCGAGCAGTTCGAGCGCAACTTCACCGCTGCCGGTGGCCACGTGCACTGGGCCCGCAACGCCTCCGAGGCAAACCAGATCGCCCTGGACCTGATCCGCGAGCAGGGCGTGGACGAAATCATCAAGATCAAGTCCATGGCAACCGCAGAGACCGGTCTGAACGAGTTCCTCGAGGAAAACGGCATTAACGCCATCGAGACCGACCTCGCCGAGGAAATCGTGCAGCTGGGCCACGACCGCCCCTCCCACATTCTGGTGCCCGCAATTCACCGCAACCGCCGCGAGATTCGCGACATCTTCCTGCGCGAGATTGAGGGTATCAACCCGGACATCACCGATGAGCCTGCAGAACTGGCAGAGGCATCCCGTAACCGCCTGCGCAACAAGTTCCTGAACACCACCGTGGCAGTCTCCGGCACTAACTTCGGCATCGCCGAGACCGGTACCCTGACCATCGTGGAGTCCGAGGGTAACGGCCGTATGTGCCTCACCCTGCCCGACACCCTGATTACCTTCATGGGTATCGAGAAGATTCTGCCCACCTTCCAGGACTACGAGGCCTTCCTGCAGCTGCTGCCCCGTTCCTCCACCGGTGAGCGCATGAACCCCTACACCTCCATGTGGACCGGCGTCACCCCCGGTGACGGCCCGCAGAACATGCACGTCATCCTCATCGACAACGGTCGTACCGCCGTTCTGGCCGACGAGGTTGGCCGCCAGGCTCTGCGTTGCATCCGTTGCTCCGCTTGCATGAACGTGTGCCCCGTGTACGAGCGCGCAGGTGGTCACGCCTACGGCTCCACCTACCCGGGCCCCATCGGCGCGATTCTGTCCCCGCAGCTCTCCGGTATCGAGGCTGCAGAGAACAGCTCCCTGCCGTACGCATCCTCCCTCTGTGGCGCTTGCTACGAGGTCTGCCCCGTGAAGATTAACTTCCCCGAGGTCCTCGTGCACCTGCGCGCTAAGGATGTTGAGTCCCAGCACGCTGTCCGCGAGTTCGAAGGCAACAAGAAGGCTCCCTTCTCGCAGATGGACGCCATGATGCTCGGCGCGAAGAAGCTCTTCACCTCCGGCAAGATGATGTCGATTGCAGAGCGTGGTCTGCCCATGTCCCGCCTTATCAGCGGCCGCAAGCACAAGATCACCGCTGTTCCCGGTATCGTCAGCGGTTGGACCGCTTACCGCGACATCCCCGAGCCCCCCAAGGAATCCTTCCGCAACTGGTGGAAGAAGGAAAAGGGCCAGGCACCGGCACGCGATAACGCTCAGCGCGTTGACATTCAGGCCCTCATCGAGGCTAACAAGGGTAAGGCAGCTGAAGCGGCTGCAAACGCTAAGGCTGCTCAGGAAGCCCGTGAAGCTAAGGAGAACAACTAATGTCCTCTGCTAAGGAAGATATCCTCGCACGCATCCGCTCCTCTCTCGAGGGCGTAGGCCCCGCACCGGAGCCGGTTCGTAACTACCGTCGCGTCAGCGAGCTGACCGAGGAGCAGACCATCGACATGCTCGTCGGCCGTCTGATTGACTACAAGGCTAACGTCTTCTTCGCCACCCCGGAGAACATCTCCGAGGTTATCGCGGAGCGCCTGGGTGAGAAGTCCACCTACGTGGTGCCCGAGGGCCTGGATAAGAAGTGGCTGCCCGCCGATACCGCCGAGCGTAAGCACGTCACCGACTCCGGTAGCACCCTCAAGCCCGGTTGCCTGAGCCTGAAGGAACTGGACGCCGTGGACGCCGTGGTGACCGGTTCGACCGTCTCTTGCGCAGAGACCGGTACCATCTTCTTGAACACCAACCCGGAGGAAGGCCGCCGCGCCATCACCCTGGTGCCCGACCACCACATCTGTGTGGTCCCGCGTTCTACCGTGGTGGAGCTGGTGCCCGAGGCGATTGAGCGTATCACCTACACCCGCCCGGTGACCATGATCTCCGGCCCCTCCGCAACCAGCGATATTGAGCTGATTCGCGTGGAGGGTGTGCACGGCCCCCGTACCCTGGACGTCATCATCTACGACGCCAAGTAAGCGGAACCTCTAGATAAGGAACCGCCTAGCAGGCTTTCAAAGCCCGCTAGGCGGTTCCTTACGTTTATGCCTATCCCTTCTCATCGCACGATATATCTCAGGCCGTCAGCGGAGAATCTATGGCGTTTTAGGAGTGCTCGAGTCAGCGCTACGGCGCTCCGGCCGAGGCTCCTGCTGAGAGAATACCTCCTGTACAGGCGCTCCTGCATAGACGCTTCTGCGCGAAATATCCGGTGCGGGAACGGCCGCCGAGTTGTTCGCGGGTTCCCCGGGGATCGACAGCTGGGCTATGCGCGGCGCGGGGACGCAAAACAAGGGCGGGGGAAGATTGCTCTTCCCCCGCCCAGGGGGTGTGCTCCTCAGAGCCGGGTCCGCCAGATACACACGGACCGAATGGTCTGAGAGGATGCGCTACGAATTAGGCACGTGCGTCGAAGTGCTGCAGACCGGAGTCCTCACGGCTACCGCCCTGGCCATCGCCAACGTCGCGGTAATCGTTAATCCACTCGATCTTCTGAACCCACTTCACCATCTTGTAGCCGTGCATGGAGTCAGCACGCAGACGGAGCGGGCCACCGTAAACGTCGGGCAGCGGCTTGTCGTTCATGCCCCATGCCAGGATGGTTTCGTCTTCCATTGCCATGGAGACGTCCAGGCACTCGTAGTAGGGTTCGGTCGGGCGGCCGTCGTAGGTGTGGCCCACGTGGCCGAAGGAGGTGACCATGACGTAGCGAGCTTCGTCGGTCTTCTCTACCAGTGCGAGGACATCACGCAGGCGCACGCCCTCCCACTTAGCAATACCGGTCCAACCCTGCATACAGGTGTGCATGGTGATGTTGACTTCCTTGCCGAGCTTCTTCAGGTCGTCGATGCTCAGGGACTTCGGCTCCTTGACCAGGCCGCCAATTTCGAGGCGGTAGTCAACGAACTCCTGCTCCTTCAAGCGGTTCCACTCGGTGCTCTCACGCTCTGTCGGGGGACGAGTGTTGACCCAGTGGAAGGGGGAGATGTCAGCATCAGTGAAGGTCTTCTTCTGAACCTGATGCGAGGAGATGCGATCCAGCAGGACGTTACGAATCGGCTGGGTCAGACCCCAAATGAAGGTCTGGGTGAATCGCAGGTCGCGCAGGGACCAGTAGGAAGCCAGGAGCCACAGGGCCACAGCGAAGACGATGCCGCCAATCAGCATGGTCACTGCCTGTGCGAACTGAGCAGCGTCAATCTCGTTGTAGGGCTTGTTCAGCATCATGTGGGCGATGTTGTACTGCGGGTGAACAACGAACACCAGAGCCACGTGGATGACGGTGAACACGCAGTAGAAGGCCATACCCAGGAAGTGGATGGAACGGGCGGTCTGGCGGTTACGGAACAGGCGCACGTAGCCGGGGAAGCGACCGCAGAAGGCCGGGCTCATAATCGGGCCGGTTGCAATCATCAGCGGTGCGACGATGAACACCACGGTGAAGTACATAATCTGCTGCAGAGCATCGTAGGGCTGGAAGTGCTCAATCGAAGGGATATGCAGGCCAGCGTAAATCTGGATGGACTCCCAAGCCTGGGGAATGATGTCCCAGCTGGTGGGGACGATGCGGCGCCACTGACCGGTCAGGAACAGCAGGCCCACGTAAATCAGGCCGTTAGCAATCCAGATGAAGGTGACCAGTGCGTGCCATGCGCGGCCCAGACCAATCTGGCCCTTGCCGGGCAGAGAGATGAGCGGCGACAGGGAACGCTGATCGTCACGGGCAGTATATGCGCCGGGGGTGGTAGGGACCTTGTCCTTGGTGAACTTCAGCCACTCGGAACCCGGGGTGCAGTGGTTGTTCCAGTACAGACGGGGGTGAGAGGCGAGAACTTCCCAACCTGAACGAATCAGGAAGCCCATCATAATGAAGTTAATAAAGTGGGTAATTCGGAGCCAGGCCGGGAAGTCCAGCTCCACGCCACCGGTACTCGCGGTAAGGAGTAGATGGTGCATGATGTTTCCTTCGGAAGTGACTGTGTGTGCAGACAATCGTTAGGATTCAGTGCGAGGCCTAGAGGTGCTATCTAAGGAGAGTAAACTCTCTCGCTCATATATTCCTCCTCATCATTGAGAGCCTTCGGGGGCATAACGGGTGCTATATCTCCGGCAAGCGCACACCCCGTGTGAGAGGGTGCGCACCAGCTTCTGCCAAGGCAGAAGCGGCTCTGCGTATGTAGTTGTTTTATGTGTGTTTAGGGACCGAGCCCTGTGTACTTTCAATTTTATAGGACAGGGTGTCACCCGCAAAAGCTAAGACACGTCATGTCTCGTAATATTTGCGTGAAAAATCCGAATTTAATGAAAAAAGGCCCCGAAGGCAGGAATAAACAGGGTTCTCAAGGGTAGCTGTCCACTAAAGAGCATCCTGGAAAGTTTACTTCAGTGCCCGGAGTGCAAAAACTTGAGGGAATAGAGGTATTATGCAAGGAATAGCGAGTGTTTGGGTTTTATAGACAAAAACCACATAGAGTGGATGTAACCTTATACTCAGCGCGATGGGCGCAGAGTAGGAATACAGCCACTCTATGCGGTCGGGAGGAACCTAGTCCGAGAGATTGGGAGGAACCTAGTCCGAGAGATTGCGTGAAGAATCTCGAGAAGAGGAGCGCGCAACCGCACGCTTCTTCGCGGTAGCGCGGGTGGGGGCACCCTCCTCATCGCGGCTCTGCGCCGTGCCCTCGGCGCGGACCGTCGGGATGAGCCCGGTTGTCAGCTTCACTTGCGCGTTACGCTGAGCCTTCTTTGCGTTCATCTGCTCCTTACGGCTCGGCGGTTCCGAGGCGGAATCCGAATCACCCAAAGCGCGACGAATGGACAGTGCAAGCAGAGGGAAGAGCAGAACCGTTAGGGCGCCACCTGCCACCAGCAGCGAGGACGTGGACTCCTCCAGAAGACCCGAACTGGTCGCAACTTCCGTCACCGCCACGATAATGGGCAGACCGGCTGCAGAATAGAGAGCCATCTGGGCCTTCTGGCTCTTCGAGGTCAGGCCCGAACGGGTATCCACCAGCATATCGGCCAGGAACACCGGTACGCCGCGGCAGAGCAGAATACCCAGAACCACCGCGACCAGGCCCAACGGATTCGAAGCCACTGCGGAAACACTGATGCCCATGCCGCTCACTACGAAGAAGAGCGGAATAGTGAAGGCAAAACCCACCGTCTCCAGACGGCGCGTAATCAGGTGCAGGGCCGCGGGAGGAGTCAGCGAACGCAGGATAATGCCCGCCGCAAAGGCGCCCAGCACCGCATCCAGATCAAAGAGAGCGGTGCACATGATAAGGGTCGCGAGCAGGAACATCGCAAGACGCAGAATCGTCTGGCCGGTCGTATTGGCTTCAGCCGCAATAATCTGGCGCAGACCCGGCAGGTGCGCAAACAGGCGATGCGGAATCAGAGCCGTCACCAGAGCCACGACCATGAATGCCAGTAGCACCACAAACGCCATGCCCGGCGATCGCGAAGAAAGCAGCAGAGAAATAGCAAAAACCGGCAGAAGCTCACCCACCGCTCCGTGCACCAGCACCGCATTGCCCACCGCCGTGCCGGCCGCACCGTGCGACTTCAGCATCGGCAAGAGGGTGCCGAGCGCCGTGGAGCTCAGCGCCACGCCCACCGCGACATAGGTATTCACCTCGTGAGAGAAACCGGTGATCAGCGCCGCGCCCAACATGCCCAAGCCAAAACACACACCCCAGGTCACCAGCGCGGTAGAGCCCTGGCGGCTACGCAGGGAGGAAACGTTAATCTCAAAGCCCGCAATGAGGAAAAGCATACCCAGGCCCAGCTCCTTCAGCAGGGGGATGCCGCCCTCGGTACCGGCCAAATGTAGCACGTTCGGGCCGATGAGCATGCCAAAAATGAGCAGGAACACCACATCGGGGATGCGCTTGCCCGTCAGCCGCGAAAGTATTGGAGAAATCAACGCGACCAGCGTAATCCAAAAAATGGAAATGAACTGGGCGTTACTCTCAGCGGATGCCGCGTCGCTCAGGGTTGTGCCCGAAGCGAGCACAGTACCGGAAACCTCCGGGGCCACCGTTAAAAGAGATAGCAGAGTGGGAAACATAGAACCTCATATGCAGACTAAAGAATATAGTGGGCGGTGTCCGGGAACGCCATTAAAGAACCTACCTATACTACATACTTCACACCGTCGTTCCTATTCGAGAGCCTCTCACCTCGTCACTCCGTGGGATATCGGCAGACCGACACGCAAGTCGATGCACAAGAAGCATCGGGCAACGTGACGAGGGCTCCACCGGTCGCGCCCCGGCTCGCACAGCAATCGACGCTACACTTAACACCTGTGCCGGAGGCATCGCCACCCGGTGCGCACTCACCACACCGAACCACCCGAAAGAGCGACACATGGCAGCACGAACCACAGCGCCCACCACCTCCGGCGGCTCCACCCTGCGTGCCGCCTCCCTCGGCGGAACGCGACGCGACCTCGGACTCGACCTGGCCCGCGCCTACGCCGTGCTCACCCTGCTCATCGCCTTCGGGTACTGGCTGCAACTTATCCCCGTCTCGTGGAGGTTCTGGGTGCCGCAACTGGTCACCCCCGCCGAGCCGCTCTTCGCCGCCATCCTTGGAGCCGCGGCCTGGCACTACGCGCGCACCGCAAGCTTCCCGCAGCTCTTCGCCGGGACCATCGTGCGTTTCCTCGCCCTGCTCGTGCTGGGCGTCGCCGTCGTGCAGGGCGCGGCCTACGTTCCGCTACCGGGCGTGACCACGCCCGCCCAGGGCTTCGCATACTCGCTGCCCTTCGATATGCTCATTCACCTGGCAATCCTGACCCTGCTGACCCTGGCCGTCGTGTACCTGCCGCTCTGGGTCCTCGCCGTGCTGACCATTGCCGCGAGCCCGTACCTCTCCTGGACCCACGACATTCTCCTCGAAGCCGCAGCGCGGGCCGATGCGTGGAGCGCCGGTGCCTTTCCCTTCCTCAAAGCCAACGGTCTGAACCTTACCGCCAGCGCCCAGCTGCTCTGGGTCATGTGCCTGGGTATCCTGCTGGTGCGCCTCTACACGAGCCTGGGGGCCAAGATCGCGGTGCCCGTCGTGCTCGCAGTGCTGGCGCTCTCCGTCTACCGCGTCTTCAACCCCTACACCGGGCTCGGCGTGCTGGATGCGCCCCACGTGCAGCTGACCCTCAGTCTGGCCGCCACGCTCTACTTCTGGGCCGAATGTGCGCGACTACTTTCCGCACAGGCGGGTGCCCTCACCCCCGTTGCCCGCCTCGGGCAGATGTCGCTGAGCGCCTCCATCGTGCTGAGCGCGCTCATTATCTACGCCGGCCCCACCATCAAGGCCTTTACCGTGGGTGAGCACTACGTTGCCACGGGAGGTTGGGGCACCGCCGTGTACTGGACCGCCTTCCTGATTCTGGGCATCATCATCGCGGTGGGATTCTGCGCACTCTGGGCCCGCATGGCGCGCTCCCTGGCCGGCCGCGGCCCCCTGGAGGCAATCCTCGCCCTCATTTCCGGGCGCGGCTAGAAACATAGCGTGAACGACGACCCCCTATCTGCGTACCGCGGGTAGGGGGTTGTCTGTATATGCCTAGAATCTGCTCGGGAAGAATACCGCAGATACGACAAAGCCCCGGTCATGAAACCATGACCGGGGCTATCTGTCGGGATGACAGGATTTGAACCTGCGACCTCGTCGTCCCGAACGACGCGCGCTACCAAGCTGCGCCACATCCCGAGGTTAACCTATCGGAGAATACCGTAGGCAACTCACCCAGGATAACCCAAAAAAATACGGAACGCAAACAGAGCAACCAAAAAATCGCTCGACCCGTGCTAGAGGCTGAAGCAAGCCGCGGAGCCGGGTTATTCGCCTTCCTCCGGCGCCCGGTTCAGCTCATCCCAGGAGGCGTACATCGCCGCGAAGCGACCACCGGCGGCAATCAGCTGCTGCGGGGAGCCATCCTCTACCACGGCGCCATCCCGAATCACCAGCACGCGGTCGGCGCTGAGCACCGTCGAGAGGCGATGGGCAATCACCAGGGCCGTGCGCCCCCTCAACAGTGTGTGCAGGGCCTTCTGCACGGCGCGTTCGCTCGGAATATCCAGCGAGGCGGTCGCCTCATCAAGAATCAGCAGACGCGGATCGGCAAGGAAAACGCGGGCAAAGGACACCAGCTGACGCTGACCCGCGGACAGGGAGATACCGCCGCGGCCCAAAAGCGAGTCGTAGCCGTCGCGCAGTCGCTCAATGAACGCATCGGCGCCCACCGCCTTCGCGGCCGCCTTCACCTGCTCATCGCTCGCCTGCGGGTTACCCATGCGGATGTTCTCCAGGATACTCGTGGAGAACAGGAACACCTCCTGCGTCAGCATAAGCACCTCGCGGCGTAGCTGCGCATCGGTCAGGTCGCGCACATCCACACCGTCGATGCGAACAGCACCCGAGGACACGTCGTAGAATCGCGCCACGAGCTTGGCAATCGTCGACTTGCCGGCACCTGTCGGACCCACCAGAGCCACCGTCGTACCCGGTTCGATGCGCAGGCTCGTCTTCTGCAGGGCGTGGCGTTCACTCGTGTAGCCGAAGACCGCATTATCCAACTCCACCAGGGCGCCGCGTGCCGAGTCTTCAGGCGAAGAAACCGCAGGACCGGTCTTCTCGAGAACGGGAGAAACGGGATTCTCGGGATCGGCAACCTCGGGCTTCTCCGCGAGGAAGGCAGACAGCTTCTCCAACGCCGACATCGCGGACTGGAACATGTTATAAAACTCCGAAAGCTGCATGACCGGCTCAAACACGCGCCGCGCGTAAATCACCAGCGCCAGCAGGGTACCGACCTGCATATCGCCGCCGAGCACCGCGTAACCGCCCAGCACCAGGGCCGCCGCGATAAACACATCACCCAGAAGGATCAGCACGGGGGAGTAGATGCCGAAGACCTTAACCGAGTCCATGACCCGCACACGGTAGCTTTCGGCCGTCTGCGCATACTCGGAACGGAGCTTCGCCTCCGCACCAAAAGCCTTGACCGCGCGGATACCGGCAAAAGTCTCGACAAAACGGCTCGTCAGGCGCGCCGAATCGGTGCGCATACGGCGGTACACCGGGGTAGCCCGGCGCTGGAACCAGCGCGTCAGATAGTAAATCGGCACACCCATGAACATCATCAGCAGACCGATTCGCCAGTCCAGCGCAAAAATAGCCGCCGCAGAAATAACCATCGACAGCAGGGTGATGGCCAGCTGGCTGATGCCGCTGTCCAAGAAGCTGCGGACCGTATCAATATCGCTGGTCAGGCGCGAAATGACCTTGCCCGAGGTGTACCGCTCATGGAACGACACGCTCAGCGACTGGGCGTGCGCAAAGACTCGCTTGCGCAGGTACACCACCACGCCCAGCGAAACCCGCACCGTGCAGGCCACGTTAAGCCAGCTGCAGAGAGCGCCCACCGCAACCGTCACCGCGAAGAGCACCACGAGAACCGTCAGCGGCCCCGAATCCCCCTGACGCAGGGGCGCGATGGCGCTGTCCAGCACGCGGGCAATCAGCAACGGCTGAACCGCCGAGGCAATCGTGACCACAAAAACCGACAGAATTGACACGATGAGCGCCACGCGATGCGGACGCAGGGAGTGGCTCAGCAGGGCGAGGGAGCGCCTCCTCGTCTCGGCTCGTTCCTCGGGGCTGGCTTCCCGCTTGGAAGGTACCGGGAAATGGGCTGGCATTAGCCCTCCTCCATGGTCATCAGCCGGCGGTACTGCTCCGAAGATTCCATCAGCTCGGCGTGGGTACCCTCTGCCGCGATCGTGCCGTCAACCATCAGCAGCACGCGGTCCGCCAAGGCCACCGTCGAGGGGCGGTGCGCCGTCAGCAGGGTCGTGGCGCCGCCCAGGCCCTCCAAGCCCTCGCGCAGACCGTTAATGATGTGCTCCTCGGTGTCAACATCCAGAGCAGAGAACGGGTCATCCAACAGCAACACGGAGGGGCGCTTCGCCAGGGCACGCGCCAGGGACAGGCGCTGACGCTGGCCACCCGAAAGGCTCAGACCCTCCTCACCGATAATCGTGTCCAGCCCCTGCGGCAGCTCGTAGGCGAACTCGCAGGCAGCCAGCTTCAGCGCGGTGTTCAGGGTAGCCTCCAGCTCGTCGCCGCCGGGGTAATCCTCGTCGAAGGTGCCGCCTTCATACTGGTCGGCCACGCCCATCAGCACGTTCTCGCGCACCGAACCGGAGAACAGGACCGCCTCCTCAAAAACGAACGCGGTCTGCGCGCGTACCTGCTCCACCGAAAGATCCGCCATATCGTGCGAACCCAGACGGAGCGAGCCGGAGGTCGGCTCGTAGAAGCGAGGCACCAGCGAGAGCACCGTGGACTTGCCGCTACCGGTAGCGCCCACCAGAGCTAGAATCTCGCCCGGGAACGCCTTGAACGTCACGTCGTGCAGCACGTCAGCCTGCGGAAGATGCGCGCCGTGCTCCAGCGAAGAATCAGCCGCCGGATTGGGCGCGGGGGCGGACTCCTCGTAGCTGAAGGAAACCTGGTTAAAGGCCACCGATACGGCGCCACCGCTGGGGTACTGCATGCTTTCCTTTCCGGAGCGTGCCGCTCCAGAGGCGTCAGAAGAATGAGAAGAAAGAGAAGAGCGCTGCACGGAATCCTGAACGTTCGCGGGGTTCGGGGAGTACTCGTCGGCCTTCGCCGGGTCTATCAGCCGCACCACCTCAAAGCCGGGCTCGTCCATGACCTCGTTATGACGTTCAAGAGCCACCTTATAGCTCAGGTACGCGGACATGAGCGAGGTCGAACGAATCACGTGGCTCAGCACGGTCGTCTGCACCGCAAAATAGGCGGTCATCGCGCCCAGGCTCAGCGCGCCGTTGGCGACCTGCGAAGCGCCAAGAGCCAGCGCGACTGCCGTGGAGATACCCACAATCAGGGTCTGGTTCAGCGCCACGCGGGCCACGAGCATCGACCTGCCGTACTCGCGTTCCTGCAGAACATCCACGGCCTGGGAGTAGTCGCGAATCTGCTCGGGGGAGCGTCCCAGCGCCTTAATCACGCGGATGCCGCGCACCGACTCCTCGATACGGGTCGAAAGGTCACCGGTCAGCTGCTGAATCTCGTGGGAGACCCGGTAGTATTTGCGCGTGAAGTTCACCAGCGACAGCACCAGCACCGGCACCGTCACCACGAAGACCAGCGCCAGCAGGGGCGATGACTGCAGCATGTAGAAGGCGCCGCCCAGGAACATGACGATCACCGTCAGCAGCTGTACGATGCCGAAGGAAAGCCAGCGGCGTATCGTGCCCAAATCGCTCATCGAACGCGTCAGCAGCTGGCCGGAAGGCCAACGGTCCAGCAGCGCAATTGGCGCGCTGAGCAGCCGATCGAAGAAGTTCATGCGCATGGACATCTCGATGGTGGAGGTCGGATCCACCAGCAGCCAGCGTCGCCAGTACGCGAAGGATGCATGCGCAATGGCTAGGACCAGCACCAGGCCGCCCGCCGCCCAGATGGCGCTCTCAGTGGCGCTGTGCGAGAGGTGATCCACAATCATTTGGAGCACCTGCGGAATCGAAATTTCCAGCACGCCGGCCCCGAAGGCCACCAGCAGGCCCACGCTCCAGCGCAGGCGAATCGGGCGCGCGTAGGCGGCCAGGGTGCGGGGAGCCCGGTTGCCCTCGGCGTAGTCGATGGGCGCGGGAATCGGTTCGGGCGCCGTCTCGAGGAACGGGTTGCGGCGCTGCTTTACTGTGTGCGTTGTTGAAGCCTCGGACATTAGCGGCGACCACCCGCCGTGCCAGCGGGCTCACCGGCGTCGCGTGCCGTCAGGGTCACGAGCACTGCTTCGGGCGGGCAGAATAGGCGCACCGGCGCAAAACGGGAGGTGCCCAGGCCTGCGGAAACCTGCACCGGGATGCCGGACTGCTCGCTCACGCCCTTGGCGCGCGAGGCCGGCAAATCGCAATTGCTGACCAGCGCCCGACCGCCCGGCAGACAGACCTGGCCGCCGTGCGTGTGACCGGCGAAGATAGCCTGCGCGCCATCCTGCACGAAGCGGTGCAGAGTGCGCATGTAGGGAGCGTGGGCCACGCCGATGCGCACGCTCGGCTCGGTGCTCTCGTCGAAGGCTCCGGGGGCAAAACCGGGGTGCTTATCGTAGCGCAGGTGCGGGTCATCCACGCCCGAGAACTCCAGGCGCAGACCGTTTAGCTTCAGCGTATCGTAGCGGTTGACCAGGCCGGTCCACCCGCGCGATTCGAAGGCCTCGTGCATCTGCTCTATGGGCAGGGCCACGCGCGAACCCTCCTCAATCGTCTGAGGGGTGCGCGGCTGCCACAGGTAGCGTGCCGGATTCTTGAAAATGGGCGCGAAATAGCAATTCGAGCCGGGCACAAACACGCCGGGGAAATCCATCAGCGGGTCGAGCGCCTCCAACAGCGGCTCCATACCGCCCACGTGAGAGAGATTGTCGCCCGTGTTCATGACCAGATCCGGCTCGAGTGCGGCCAGCGAGTGCATAAACTCGGTCTTCTTCCGCTGCCCCGGAATCATGTGCATGTCAGAGATGTGCAGAATCCTGAAGTCGGGGCTACCGGCGGGCAGCACCGGCAGGGACTCGGTGCGGAGCTGAAAATTGTTCAGCTCAACAAAGTGCCCGTATGCCGCCGTGGCGGCCCCCAAGGCTGCAGTGGCGGCTACCGCCCCCGCAACCTTCTTCAGGAGCGGGGAGGAGCCGCGTGCGCCGGGGACCGCCACGGGGACGCGGGCGTTGACTGCGTTTTCACACATCATCAATCGCCTTTCAAACCTCAGCCTTAGCTGGGGTTGGAGTTATAAGACAGAACCTTATCGCTGGGGATGGTGAAGTCCTTCGTATCGTACTTCGGGGCGATGGCCTTCATGAAGGTCTGCCACTGGGCACCAGCGTAGGTTGCACCATCCACGTAGTTCAGCACGCGACCGTTAATGCCCACACCGTTCAGAGAGCGGAAACCGAGGTTGTTCGAACCAACCCACGATGCGGTGGCCAGGCCGCGGGTGTAACCCACCTGCCAGGTCTGCGAGGAGTTATCGTTCGTACCGGTCTTTGCAGCAGAACCGTTCGGCAGGCCGATGCCGCGCTGCGAGGCGGAACCGCCGGCCTGGATAACGCCCTTCAGAACCCAGCTGACACCGTTCGCGATGTCCGGATCCAGAACCTGCTCACACTGGTTCTGGTATTCCTTCATGGTGTCGCCGTTGTTCTTCAGAATCTTATCGACGGGGCGCGGGGTGCAGTACTTACCTTCGGATGCGAAGATCGCGTACATCGAAGCGCTGGTCAGCGGGGAGATACCGTACTTGGTACCACCAATGTTGGTACCCAGGTCGGGGATGCTGTGCAGCGGCTCGCCGGTACCGTCCAGCGCGTGCATCTTGATGGACAGGTCGTGCACATCGCACAAATCCAGCTGGGAGAGCATGCCGTACAGGTACGAGTTCAGCGACTGGCGGATACCGTACGCCGCAGTGTTGTAGCCTAGGCCACCGTTGAACGCGTTCTTGTAGGACCAGCCGTTGGCCTGGCCGGTGTAGTAGTACTTACCACCGTCGTAGCAACGGGCGTTCCAGCCGAAGCTGGTGGGCCAGAACAGCTGGGTACCGTTCACGGTACCGTTGGCACCGCGGCCGGAAATCAGCCACTGAGCCAGAATAATCGGCTTGAAGGTCGAACCGGGCTGGAAGCCGCTGGTACCGCCGTAGGCCGCATCAACGTTGTAGTTGTACTCGGTCTTGGAGTGGTCGTTCGCGTCGGCGGGGGTACCGAGCTCGGTGTTCTGAGCCATGGCAATCACGCGACCGGTACCCGGCTCGACACTGGTCAGCGCGGAGTTCACGTCGTTCCAGTTGGTGGCGGCCGGCTGGGTGGAGTCCACAGCCTGCTTGGCCACGGTCTGAGCCTCGGGGTTCAGGGTGGTCACAATCTTCAGACCGCCGCGCTTAATCGCGGTGTTGCGCAGCTCGGCGGTAGCGCCCAAGCTTTCGTCCTGCAACAGGTAGTTCACCACGTAGCGGCAGAAGAAGGCCTTATCGCCGCTCAGGGAGCAACCCTGCGACTTGGGGTGGACGTCGAGCTTAATATCGCTGGCGATGGCCTCGCTGTATTCCTTATCGGAAATCTTGCCGTCGCGCAGCATGGTGCCAAGCACCACGTCGCGGCGCTCGCGGGCCAGCTCGGGGTTCACGGTTGGGTCGTACACGTTCGGTGCCTGCACCAGACCGGCAAGAAGCGCGGACTGGGCCACGTTCAGGTCCTTAGCGGAGATGCCCCAGTAGTACTGTGCGGCAGCTTCGACACCGTAGTTGGAACCACCCAGGTTCACGATGTTCAGGTAGCCCTCAAGGATTTCATCCTTGGACTTGTTCTGCTCCATCGAAATCGCAAGCTTCATCTCGCGAATCTTTGCGGCATACGTCTTGTTACCGTTGAGGGTCGCGGTAGCGTCCTCACCGCGGGACACCGCGGCGTCCACGATCAGGTTGTTGACGTACTGCTGGGTCAGGGTGGAAGCACCCTGGCGGCGGCCGCTATTGGAGTTAACGATGTTGTTGAGGAACGCACGGCCAATACCGATCGCGGAGACCGCACCGTGCTTGTAGAAGTCGCGGTCCTCAACCGAAACGATGGCGTCCTTCATGTGCTGAGAAATCTGGTCCAGCTTGACCGGGTCGCGGTTCTCGTCGAAGAAGGTCGCGATTTCGGTGGTGCCGTCCGCAGCGTAAATCGTCGAGGGACGCGAGAAGGGACCTTCCGCAATATCTTCGGGGAGGTCCTGGAACCATGACATCGATGCGTTCGCGACCATGCCGGCACTCACGGCCGGAGGCACGACAATGATTGCCGCGAGGAAACCGGCAATCACGCTGAACGCGAGGAACTGCAAAAAATCTCCCGGGCGGCGACGCGCACGGGTTTTCTTAGATGAAGCCATTCATTCAGTTTAACTCATGAAGCTGTGAGAGGAAGCCCTCTCTGGAGAGAACCTCGGTTGAGGCGCTCACTCGGGTTTTCCGACCGCTAGATAGCCGCCGGAGACGCGGAAAGGAAGGCGCAGCACATGAAAAACACAATGTGACAATCCCTTTTACAAGTAGGGCCCCGAAAGCTAGGCTAGAGGGTATGAAGAAATGGGAATACGCAACTGTACCGCTGATGATCCACACGACCAAGGCAATCCTCGATAACTGGGGCGAGGACGGCTGGGAGCTCGTCACCGTGCTCCCCGGTGCCTCCGCACCCGCCGGCGCAGCCCCCGCATCGAACATGGTCGCGCCCACTCAGGGTAACCCTATCGCCTACTTTAAGCGCGAGAAGGCCGACTAAACGTCGCCCCTCCGGCGGCTCCCCCAGCTATCTTCGCTCCGCGCCGAAAACGTGGCTGCAATTGGGAATAGCTGAGGCGGGCCGCCGGTTAGCCGTTTAACCCTTCGTAAAGCGAAGGGTACACCGCGGACCCGTGGAAAGAACTGTATAACGGCACGCAACGCACACATCTCATCACCGTCTGGGTGTTAGCACCCGCAATCCTTCTGGAGTAATCATGACTGAATCTCGCATCGAAGCCCGCATCCGCGAACTCGGCTACGAGCTGCCCGTCGCACCCGCCCCCGTCGCCGCCTACGTTCCCGCGGTGACCTCCGGCTCCTACGTGTACACCTCCGGCCAGCTGCCCTTCGTCGACGGCGTTCTGCCCGCCACCGGTAAGGTCTCCGGCTCCGGTGAAGAGGGCTTCGTGAACCCCGAGGATGCGAAGAAGTACGCGGGCATCAGCGTGCTGAACGCCCTGGCCGCCGTTAAGTCCGTGATTGGTGACCTGGACCGCGTTCAGCGCGTCGTGAAGGTTGTGGGCTTCGTGGCCTCCGAGGTGAACTTCACCGCTCAGCCGGCCGTGATTAACGGTGCCTCCGAGCTGCTCGGCGAGATTTTCGGCGAGGCTGGCCAGCACGCTCGCTCTGCCGTGGGCGTGCCCGTGCTGCCCCTGGATTCGCCCGTCGAGGTCGAGATTATCGTTGAATATGTCTAATCAGCTGTACACCGGCGCACTGCCGTTGTCGGCTATCCGCGCGGCCCAGGCGCAGCGCGCCTCCCAGGAAGGTCGCCAGGTTGAGACTCCCGGCGGCACCAACGACGTGAAGACGCTGCCCCTGCCAGTGCAGGAGCGCCGATTCGGCACTGCGGAGGTACCTGCCGAGCCCGAACATCCCCGCATGTTCACGGGCCGCAACTCCTCGCCCGCACCCCGCACCGAGGCTATTCAGCGCCTCTACGTGATCCCGGAGTTCATGCGAGCCGCCGCGAAAAGCTGGTGCGAAGAGGGTAACGAGGGAACCCCCGGCTGCACGATGCGCCAGGCGGCCTCCGTCATCTTCGTGCGCGACGGCGACAACGGCCTGGAGACCATCTTGACCTACCGCCCGGGTGCCTCGCCGCTGGGCGTGGTGGCCTTCCCCGGCGGTACCGCGCTCCCGGGTGACGACGAATCCGCCTCCTGGGTGGGCCCCGGAGCCGAATACTGGCAGAAGCAATTTCACTACTCCGACGTGACGAAAGCGCGCCGCAGCGTCATGGCCGCTGTGCGCGAATCCTTCGAGGAGACGGGTATTCTACTGGCCGGCGAGGATGAACAGGACGTCGTGGAACGCTCCAGCACCCCCGAGCTGATGGCCTGGCGCGAGGCCGTGGCCGATCAGGACAAGAGCTTCGCGCACTTCCTGTCTTCGAGCGGACTCAGTATTCGCGCTGACCTGCTGCGCCCCGTAGCGCGCTGGCAGTCCCCGGACTTCTTCCTCAAGCGCTACGACATCGCCTACTTCACCACCGCCCTGCCGGTGGGGCAGGACCCGAAGCTGCTGCTCGGCAAGGGCGTGTGGGGTGATTGGCTGAACGTGCGTGAGCTTCTGGAAGCGCGCGACACGAGCGAGCTGGGCGACCGCATCGGCCAGCCCAATACTGTGGGTCGCCGCCTGGAAGAGCTCGTGACCCCCGGCGTCATGTGCATGCTGGAGTCTCTCGCGAGGGCCCAAACCTCGGTGGCGTGGCTGTCGAAGCGCCGCCGCATCGAGGTGCGCAAGGCCGTGCTCGTGAGCCATAACGGCGCTTGCATGCTCTCCTTCACCGAGGTAGAGCCTCCCGCTCCGACCGGGCCGGTCTTCACCGGAGGCCTGGGCGCGGTGCCCCAGACCGGAAGCGAGCTGGACGGACGCGTCGCATAGCCTCGGGCCTGCGCACGCTGGGCATGTACACTCTCAGACCGACCATTACCGAGGCCCAGGTCGCCTCGACCGCACCGCTCGACGCATAAATTAACGGCAGGAGCCGCCTCCCCATGCAAAGGAGGCGGCTCCTGCCGTATGTAAAGCGTAACGTTGCGGCACTCATCCTGCCTGGCAGAGCCGGGACGAAAGACCGCAAGGTCGGAGAATGATAGCGGTTATGCCGCTACCGCCTAGCGGGAACGCTGGCGCAGGCGGGGCAGGTCGAGGATGACCACGGCGCGTGCTTCCAGACGAATCCAGCCGCGGGAAACAAACTCGGCCAGAGCCTTGTTCACGGTCTCGCGGGATGCGCCAACCAGCTGTGCCAGCTCTTCCTGGGTCAGCTCGTGTGCAACGAGCACACCGTCGGTTGCGGGGCGGCCGAAGCGGTCGGCCAAATCCAGCAGAGCCTTGGCCAGGCGGCCGGGAACATCGGAGAAGACTAGATCAGCCAGGGCCTCGTTAGCGTGGCGCAGGCGACGAGCCAGAGTCTTGATAACCTGATCTGAGATCGAGGGATCCAGCTGCTGGGCACGTTTGAAGGACTCGTGCTTAATAGCTGCCAGGCGGGTCTCGGAAACAGCCACCGCGTTGGTCGAACGGGGCGAAGGATCGAAGAGAGCCATCTCGCCGAACACATCGCCGGGGCCCATGATGGCGACCATGTTCTCGCGGCCATCGGCGGCGGTGCGACCCAGCTTCACCTTGCCGGAGAGCACGGCAAAGAGCTGATCGTCCTGGTCACCCTCGTAGAAGAGGACGGCGTTACGGGAGAGGTCAATCTCCTGAATGTCATCGGTCAGCAGGGCAAATGCTGCGTCGTCAAGATTCGCAAAAAGAGGGGTGCGACGGAGGATCTCGAGATCCATGAAGTTCTCCTAGATATGAGGTGAAGAGCCGAAGCCCGTGATGTTCAGTGAGTGAGCCTGAACCTATGTAAAGTATCTCACAACTGAAGTGTGAGACGGCTCAAGCGGGTGTGACATATTCAACTGATAAGAGCGTACCCTAAAATTTTGGTTTAAGCACTCAGAACTCCGGAGCTTTACAACAAAAGTTTTTCATTCCCGGCAAATTCTAAGGTTTAGCACAGCTTATGGGTCTACTATCGGTCCATTGGGTGTGCCCACCGACGGGCCGCATATCGTAGGTGCATCCCTGATCATTTCTACCCACCCCCAAGGAGGCCCCGTCAAAATGGCTGACATTAACCCCCTTGATATCGTCATCCCCATTCTTCTACTGCTCTACTTCCTCGCCGGAATCCGTAGCGGCTTCTTCACGACCCTCGGCACCTTCCTCGGCCTCGGCCTGGGCGTTTGCGCCGCTGCCTGGCTCGTGCCCCTGGCCGTCGCCTCCGTCGGGACCCAGTGGAGCCTTATCACCGCGGTTGGCGTGCTCATCCTCTGCCTGACCATCGGGCAGTGGCTGGGCATCGTCGCCGGACGTACCATCCGGAAGGTCACCGACGTTACCCCGCTGAAGGGCATCGAACGATTCTTCGGCGGCGTGCTCAACCTCGCCGCCTGCGCCCTCGTGCTGGTCGTGCTGACCATCTCGATGCGCACCGTGCCCATCCCGCAGCTGAACACTGCGCTCAGCCAGTCCAAGACCCTGACCTGGATGGTCACCAGCACCCCCGACGCCCTTAAGGACCAGATTGACTCGGTCCGTAACAACGTGCTCGCCTCCACCTCCATTCCCGAGGTCAGCGAGCTCATCGCCCCCGAAGCATCCGCCCCGACCCAGAGCGTTGAGTCCGATGCGCTTGACGCCGCCAGCGCCTCCGTCGTGGAGATCCTGGGAGCCGCAGAGCAGTGCGGCTACACCTCCACCGGATCCGGCTTCGTGGCCGACACGGGCCTGGTCGTCACCAACGCCCACGTGGTTGCCGGCGTGAGCTCCCCGGTCGTGCAGGACTCCCGCGGACGCACCTGGCCCGGCACCGTGGTCTACATGGACACCGAACAGGACCTCGCGTTCATCAGCGTGCCGAAGCTTCCCCTGAAGCCGCTTACCATCGGTAAGAACGCCTCCGCGGGTAGCCTCGTGACCTTCATGGGCTACCCCAAGGGCGGCCCGTTCAAGGCGCTGCCCGCCACCGTGCAGGGCATCGGCAACACCCAGACCATCGACGCCGACACCGGCCGAGCCAACGCCATGCGCCAGGTCTATCAGCTGGCAGCCGACGTTCAGCACGGCAACTCCGGTGGTCCCGTCCTCGACGAGAACGGCAACGTGGTTGGCGTGATTTTCGGTAAGGCAACCACCGGCCAGACCGGCTACGCCATCACCGCAACCACCCTCAAGCAGGCCCTGGCCGAGGGCGGTAACAACACCACCGCCGTCTCCACTGGATCCTGCCGTAAGTAGCTAGTATCGAGCCGCGGAACAGCGGCACAACAGATCAGGCTCCCGCCCTCACACGAGGAACGGGAGCCTGAACTATTTCACGAACGGGGGAGGGCAAGTTACTCAGCGAGATGCTGCACTGGGCTATTCCGCCAAATGCTGCACTAGGCTATTCCGCCAGATGCTGCGCTGGGCTATTCGGCCAAATGCTGCGCAAGGAAATCAACCGCCATGACGTAACCGTAAGCGCCGGCGCCGGCAATCACCGCGGTGGCCTGCGGGGATACGAAGGAACGGTGACGGAACTCCTCGCGGCGGTGAACGTTCGACAGGTGTACCTCAACCACCGGAAGCTCCACCGCCTCCAGAGCGTCGTGAAGCGCCACGGAGGTATGCGTGTACGCCGCCGGATTGATAATGATGGCGGCCCCGCGCGTGCGGGCACGCTGAATCTCGTCCACCAGAACACCCTCGTGGTTGGACTGCATGAATTCAACGTCGAAACCGTGGACGGCGGCACGCTCACGCACCGAACGCTCAATATCGTGCAGGGTCGTGTAGCCGTACACCTCGGGGCGGCGCTGCCCGAGCAGGTTCAAGTTCGGGCCGTTAAGCACAAAAATCGTATCTGACATAGAACCAGTGTGGCACAGCAGGCACCTGCACAGTACGAGCCAACGCGAACTGCCCAGAAAATGACGCGGTATAGAAGACGGAGGCCAACTACGGTGAACCTCGCTACCGTCCGCACCCCAAAGCCCGGTACCCTCGCGCTATGACCGAGAACGCCACCCAGCCCGCAGCCACCGCGCAGAACACTGCGGCAGAGAACCCCGAATCGCTCCTGCAGATTCGATTCGTCCCCGAATTCAAAGCCGCAGCCGCCGCACGCCGCCTCAACGCACGCGCACCCGCAAAATCAACCGTATCCTGGGCGAAACCTACCCCTACGCGGTCGCCGAACTCGACTTCGACACCCCCTTCGAGCTACTCATCGCCACCGTGCTCTCGGCGCAGACCACCGACGTGCGCGTCAACTCCGTGACCGGTGCGCTCTTCGCCCGCTACCCGGATGCCACCGCGCTCGCCTCCGCACGCTACGAGGAGGTCGAGCCCTACATCCAGTCCCTCGGCTTCTACCGCGCCAAGGCACGCTCCATCGTGAACCTCTCGCGCCAGCTCGTCGAGGAGCACGGCGGGCAGGTGCCCTCCACCCTCGAGGAGCTCGTCAAGCTCGCCGGAGTCGGCCGCAAAACCGCAAATGTGGTGCTCGGCAACGCCTTCGGCGTGCCCGGACTGACCGTCGACACGCACTTTGGCCGCCTGGCCCGCCGCATGGGATTCACCACCGCCGAGGCCCCCGAAGCGGTCGAAAAAGACGTTGCAGAGCTCATCGAACGCAAGGACTGGACCATCTTCTCGCACCGCATGGTCTACCACGGCCGCCGCATCTGCCACGCCAAGAAGCCCGCCTGCGGCGTATGCCCGGTTGCAGATCTCTGCCCCTCTTACGGCATCGGCGAGACCAACGAGCAGAAGGCCCGCAAGCTCATGAAATACGAAATGGCCCCCGGCCGCGAGGACCTGCACCTTCGCTTTCTGCAGGGCGCAACCCGCCGCCAGCTACAGGCCGAGGGGTACCCGCTCAGCGCCTAGCCGGCCCCTGCCGTACACTGGTGAAATCGCCGTAGACGGCCCGCACGGATAGCGCGAGCCATGGACGAGCGCAACCCCACGCCTGCATACGATGCGGAGAGCAACCAACTATGACCGTGACCAGCGGAACCGAGCACCCTGCCCGTGACCTTCTCGAGGCCCTCGCCAGCGGCGGGGTCGAATTTGACGTGGACGCCCTGCTACGCAGCGCCCCCGCCAGCCCCCTGAGCAAGGAGGCCGCCGTGCTGATTCTCTTCGGCGTGCTCGATGACTCGCCCTCCACCGGCGAATTCGAAGGATGCCCCGAGAACGTGGGTGCCGACCTGGACGTGCTTCTGCTCGTGCGTGCTGCAACACTGCGCGCGCACGCCGGTCAGCCCGCCTTCCCCGGCGGGAAAATCGACCCCGAAGACTACGCGCTCGCCGAGTCCACGGGCGAACCGGTCGCACACATCGCCGCACTGCGCGAGGCCGTGGAGGAGACCGGCCTGGACCCCGCCGGCGTGCAGGTCCTCGGCCAGCTACGCACCCTGCCGCTTCCCATCAGCGACTTCATGGTCACCCCCGTCATCGGTTGGTGGAACAGCCCCGTGCCCGTCAGCGTGGTCGACCGCAACGAATCGGCCCTCATCGCGCGGGTTCCGGTGCACGATCTGCTGAACCCCGCCAACCGGCACACCGCCTACGTCAAACGCGGCCGCACCTCGCACCGCACCCCCGCCTTCGATGTGCGCATGCCCGGCGGCGAGGAGTTCACGGTGTGGGGATTCACCGCGATTTTGCTGGACCGCATCTTCGACTCGCTCGGCTGGACCGTGCCCTGGAACCGCAACGATCTACGTCCGGCACCCGGGTACGAGCCCTAGAACCCGCCGGTCGTATGGCGTGCCGGCCAGCCGGTGGAGCCAGTCGGTGGAGCCAGTCGGTGGAGCCAGTCGGTGGAAACGAACGCGGCCCCACCCCGCGGCGGCCCGCACAGCCCGCCGCGGGTTATTTACCTTCGGAGTAATCGTGCACGTGGTGCACCGAGACGGGAAAATCCACCGGGACCCTGCCGAAAAGCAGACGCGCCGCCTCCGCCGCACACTCGCGCACGATGCGAGCCACGCGCTCGGCCTCCAGCTCCGGACCGCACAGCAGCAGCTCATCGTGCAGAAAATAGACGATGCGGGTGCGCATGGGCATGCCGAAAATCGTCTCCGTCAGCAGGCGGGTGCGCACCGAACCCATCCAGCACAGCGCCCACTCCGCGGCGGTTCCCTGAACAATAAAGTTGCGGGTCATGCGGCCGTGAGCACGCGCGGTCGACACCGCACGCGATTCGGCCGCCGGTGAGGAACGATCCGCCACAATCTCGCGAAAACGATCGCTCACCGGCGGTGAAGTGCGCCCCAGAAAAGTCGTCACCTGACCGCCCGCCTCACCGATGCGCGCCGCCCGCTCCGTGAACTCCATGGCCTGCGGGAAGAGGGCCGCAACGTGCGGAAGAAGCGCCCCAATCTCGCCGCTGCGTCCGCCGTACATGATGGCGAGCATGCCCACCTTGGCGTGGGCGCGCTCCGTCAACCCCACGCCCTTGAGACGCGCCAACTCGGCGATGCCGGCGTACAGGTCAGCGCCTCGTCCGGCCGATGCGAGCGCCTCATCCCGGCTGAGGGCCGCCAGGATGCGCGGCTCAATCTGCGAGCCGTCCGTCACCGTCAGAATCTGCCCCTCGGGGGCCTGAATTGCCTGCCGAATCTCGGCGGGAAGCTGCAGGGCACCGCCGCCCGAAGCGCCCCAGCGCCCGGTCGCGGCCCCGCCCACCTCGAGGTGCGGGCGGAAAGCGCCCTCAGAAACCCAGGTGTCGGACCACGTCCAGCCGTTGGCGGTCCAGATGCGGTACAGCTTCTTGTAGCGCAGAATCGGTTCGATGAGGGCCTGCCGCTTCTGCCGCTGCGAGGGCACGGCCTTCGCCCAGCTCTTGAGCTCCCAGGACCGGGTCGACGTCACCGAGGCACCCGCCGACTGCAGGGCGTGCAGAAGCTCCTGCAGTGAGTCGGGGTTAAGCGTGGGCATGAACAGCATGCGCTGGATCTCTTCGACCAGCTCCTGCATCATTTGTGGGCGTTGGCCGGGCTCGGGCCGGGGGCCCAGTAGTTCCTGCAGGTGTTCGTGGTGAGCCCTCACGTTAAAGGGGATGCCGTAGTACCCGATTTCGGCAGCGACGAGGGCGCCCGCCGATTCGGCCGCCGCCAGCAATCGCAGACGTTCGGGATGCTTCGAGGAGCTGATGGCCCGCGCCTGGGCCAGCCATTCGCCCATGAGGGCGCGCACGACGGGGTGTTCCGGCAAAAGACGGACGGGCCCGGCCGAAAGCTGTGCCTCGAAGGGCTCGTGAGGCGCCGGCTCAAGAAGATCGTGGGTCCCCGAGGCCTGCGTGGGATTCTTTGCGTAGGCACCGGCTGAACCGGCGTTCTTCTGAGCGGCACCGCTCAGGAAATCCGCGCCGAATAGTTCCTCCTGCCCCTGAACTTGGCGGGCCACCGGCAGGTATCCCTGGGGCTCTAGAGCCTCGGCGAGTTCCGAGAGGTCCAGCTCGGTTTCGTAGCTGACAAAGCGGCTGGGATGCGTGGCTGCGGTCCGCAGAATACGCTGCACGAGCCGCAGATCGTAGCACTGGTGCACGCGCACCCCGCGCCGCAATAGCAGGGGTGCGATGTGGCGGGTATCGGCCCAGATCCAGCGCGGGGGGCGGCGGTCCGGGGACTGCTCGGCCCTCCGCTCAACCTCGCGCACGTAGGCCGCCAGGTTTGCGGCGCTGACCCGGTCTGCGCGCAGAATCTGCGGAATGAAGGAAGGGTCGGCCAGCTGCTCGGCGGTGGGGTCTTCGTAGTGGAAAGCTCCCCAGGACGTCACCGGGCTCTCCGCCCGGCCGCGCACGGGCACGCCCGCCGCAATGCGGGCGGTGACGGGCTGATTCGCGGTGCCGGTGCGGGCCGTGATGTCCGCACCGGTGGCGGGGCTGAGGAGGATGTACATAGTTCCATTATCGGTGACGACCGGGCACGGGCCGTGACGGGGCGTCGAACCTGTGGATAGCAGGAGCGGCTGAGCAGCTGAAGGGGTTGTGCGAGGCTGGGGGCGCTGTGCGAGGCCGGGATGCCGTGTGAGACAGGGGTGCCGTGCGAAACGGGGGACGGGTCTTGAAGCGGGTGAGTTTTGGAGTAAGCGAGTTTTGGGGCGGACGACTCTGGGGCTGTGCGGTTTTCGCGTTTTGTCATAAAGTCGTCGGAACGGGGGTTGAGCGTCTGAGAAGAGGCAAAAATGCCCTGTGGATAACGGATTTTGCGGGGTTTAAGCCGGAATTATCCACAGAACGATTGTTCTATATTTGGGGGTTTTCCTCACGTGGTGTGATGAACCCATGAAGACCACCAATCAGCTACAGAACCCGCCGCGCACCCTACTCGCTGACCCGCCGCGCGTGAGGGCGCAGATTCCTCCGCGGGAGTCGGAACAGGGCCTTGCCCCCACACCGCCAGCTGGGGCGCCTCACGGGGTGCCTATGCCTAGCGAGGTGTCTACCGGGGCGAGCGTTCCCGCACTGATGGTGCCCGAAGACTACCGGGCCCGCGCCGTGGCCGTACAGGCGAGGGAGCGCATCCTGCGTTCCCCGGAATTCAGCTCCCTCGCGCTCGACGGAGCCGCGGCCTTCAACGGGCCCTCATCAGCACAGCCCTTCTTCGAGTCGCCGTTACGTCCTCTCCTCGAGGGAGTCGTGGAGGAGGTTATCGCCGAGATAGACGGAGCCCCGCCGCCCAGTGCGCTCCCGGGGTCGCCCCGGGTAGCCCCGGGGATTCTGCATCGTTTTATGCCCCGGGTCCTCTCGGGTACCCCATCCCTGCGGAGAAAGCCGGGGAAGCTGCCGGGCGTTTTTACTGCACATCCCGCAGGTCCGCGCGCTGTCGGACGGGGGGCCGCCCCGTGGAGCTACCCCAGCGTCGAACACGTACCCGTCGACCGAGAACTGGCTCTGCGCTACCTGGGGTCTGAGCTCTACGGGTTTGGCGCGCTCGATTTGCTCCTCGAAGCGGGGGAAAAACTCGGCGCCGCCATCACCGATATCTACGTGAACTCACCCTGCGATATTTGGACGGGCATCGGTGGTGAGGTTCGCCCCGTCGCCCTGAGCCTCGGCAACGAGCAGCGAGTGCGTGCCCTGGCCGAGCGCCTTATTCGCCGCCGCGGTGGGCAACTGGATACCGCGCATCCGGCTACCGACGTCAGCGATGAGGTGGGGCGACGCATCCACGCCATCATTCCGCCCCTGAGCGAGCGCACCCGCCTGTCCATCCGATTGCCGGCAAGGGAACGCCCTGGCCTAAACCGCCTCGTCAGCGCCGGATTGTGCGATGCCGCAACCGCCGACTACCTGCGTCGCATGGTGGCCGAGCGCCGTGGATTCGTCATTAGCGGCGGTACGGGAACCGGTAAGACGACGCTCCTCAACGCCCTGCTGGGGCTGTGTGAACCGGCCGAGCGCATCGTCATTCTGGAGGACACCCCGGAGCTCGCCCCCGAACACGAGCAGGTCGTTGCCCTTAGAACCCGAGCCGCGAATTCAGAGGGGGCGGGCGCTATCGGCCTGGGCGAACTCATCGTGCAAGCCCTGCGCATGGGCCCGGACCGCCTGGTTGTGGGGGAGTGCCGCGGGGCGGAGGTGGTGCACCTGCTGACCGCCATGAACACCGGTCACCGCGGTGCCGGGACCACGCTGCACGCCAATAGCGCCGAGGCGGTGCCTCGCCGACTGATTGCCCTGGGCGCGCTCGCGGGCCTGGATTATAGAACGGTTGCTCTGCATACGGTGACGGCTTTTGAGCGCATTATTCACCTCGAGCAGCAGGGCGGCCGCCGCCGCATTGAGGGCGTGTATAGCCTGCACGTTGAGGGGCCCGAAGAGCGGTTGCGGGTGCGGAGGATTCCCATTAATCCGGAGCCCGGTCGAGGGGTAGCCCCGTCGGAGTCAGCCGGAGGCGTCCGGGAAAGGGGGAGAACATGAGAGCCGCACGAACCGCATCGCTGAACCTGCGGGAGCGCTGGAAGAATCGCCGCCCCGGCGTAGCGGATGCCGAAGAGATGCGCGTGTGGCCACTCGTGTTGCGTTCCCTGGCCCTCAACCTGCGGTCGGGGATGAGTCTGCACGAGGCGGTGCAATCCCTCTCGTACCCCGAAGAGCACCCACGGATCGGTGAAGATATTCGCCGGTTTATCCGGGCTCTGGAGACTGCCGCGGCCTGGGGGCTATCGCCGCATCTGGCTTGCGAACAGGTTCTTGACGAGGATGAACGCAGCCTGAGACCTCACAGCCGAGAACGCCTGCGCGACCTGTCCCTCAGCCTGCGCATGAGCGAAAACGCCGGAGCGCCCCTGGCCACCAGTCTGGAGCGAGCCGCCGAGCACGCCGAGGAACGTATCGACGCACTCCTGGGACGGCAGAGCGCGCTGGCGGCGCCTCGAGCTACCGGTCGAATCCTCTCGTGGCTACCGCTCATCGGGCTGGGACTGGGAATGTTGATGGGCAGCGACCCGCTGGGTGTGCTCACCGGCTCGGTGGCTGGTGCCCTCGCGGGCTTGCTCGGACTCGCGCTGGCCCTGATAGGGCGAGGGTGGACGGCCCGGCTGGTGCACCGGGCCGAGGAGGAAAGCGAGGGGAGAGGCTCTTCTACCGCTCAGCCCGTCCGACTCGGTGGGCATCTCGCGAGGGAACCGACCGGTCGTGAGGGCCGACGCTTCGGCTCTTTGGGGCACGCGTCTTTGGGGCACACGGAAGCCTGCGCTTCACCCGGAGCGGACACGGCTCTCATGTTGGAGCTGCTCGGCGCGCAGCTGAGGGCCGGGCTCTCGCCACTTTCGGCCCTGACGGCTCTCGCCGAGGCCCTGAACAGCGGGCAACTGCGAGCGATATGCCGCCGACTGCAGATGGGAGCCACCTGGGAGGCGGCCTGGGCCGGAACCGCCACGGGAAGCTGGGGTCCGCTGAGGGACGCACTCGCCCCGGCCTACACCGCCGGTAGCCCGAGCGCGCCCCTGCTCAGGGCCCTCGCCGACGCGCAACGCCTGAGTGAGCGTCGCGCCGCGGAGCGGGCCGCCGGAAAACTTTCGGTTGCCCTGGTCGTGCCCCTCGGGCTCTGCTCGCTGCCGGCATTCATCTGCCTTGGTATCGTGCCCATCCTCATTTCGCTCCTGCCGACCCTCACCGGGTAGGCCCTGCGGGAACGATCCCACATTCTCGCGCCGAGTTGAACGAACTGCCCGGCGCACAATCCAAAAATATCTTGAGAAAGGAAGACCAATGACGAACATTCTGACCCCCACCTACCCCGAACGACGTGGAGAGAACGAAGCCGACCGCTACGAGGCGGAGGCTGCCCAGACTATCCTCGGGCCCGTGCCGCTCTCGGTTGCCATCGCCACGACCCTCAAACAATTGCGCGAGGAATGTGCGGACCTCTTCGACGGGGATGAATTGCCCGATACGAAGGCCCCCAAGATTACCCTGCCCGGCGCCTCGAGCGAGGCCCCGATGGGGCTCCCGCAGGAGCTGGCTCGGCGCGAAGAACGCGTTCTGAATATTGCCCGTGCCCTGGCCGAGGGATGCACCCTAGACTCCTGCGGCCCCACCTGCCGTGCACTGGGTTGCGCGCATGAGGAGGATGAAGAGGGCGGCGCGCTCGCTATGGGAGATGGGACTGCGGTCGCTGATTCGACCGGGTGCTACGGGACTTCATGCGGGGACGAACCGCTCGAGCTCTCCACCGCTCTCGGTGCCGCGGAGCGTGAAACGCACGAAGCCGAACGTTACGCCCCCGCCGGTGACGTGGAGGAGGGAGCATCCACCGCTGAGTACGGAATCGTCATGCTTGCGGCGGTCGGTTTCGCGGGGTTGCTGGTGGTCATCCTCAAATCGGACGAGGTGCGTTCAATGCTCCTGGACATCGTGCGTAACGCCCTCTCGATTGCGGGAAACACGGGCCTGCTATAGGGCTATATGATATTGGGTCGGGCCTAATTATGACCGGTAGAAACACCTGGAATATCAGCACAGAAAGGAGGAATAAAGAATGACCGTTCGTGTCATTTTAGGTCGTATTGTGGGTAGGTCTCGGAGGCGCAACCCTCGGCCCGAGGAACTGGGCGCCGTAACTGCCGAGTTCGCGGTGGCCCTGCCCGCCGTGACCGCGGTGCTCGCCCTCTGCCTGGGGGCAGCCTCCACCGGCGTGGCCCAGGTAAAGCTGGAAGAATCGGCCCGGGCGGCGGCCCGTGCAGCCGCCCGGGGCGACTCGGAAGCCGAGATTCGTGCGGTCGTCGAACGTATCGACCCGGCGCAGAGCGTGCAGGTGAGCGCGGCGAACGGGGGGCCTGGCGAGGCCTCGCAGGTGCAGGTCGTGGTGACCCGCCCCGCTCCCGGCGTTATCGGCTCCGCGACGGGATGGACCCTGCGAGCCGAGGCCCATGCCCGACAGGAAGGAGGCATCGATGAACCGGAAGAACCGGGAGGGCACAGCGCCGACTCTGGCGACCCCGGCTAGGGCGGGCGACCCGGTATCCGCGGGGTCCCGGGAGGAGGGCAGCGGCACAGTTCTCGCGTTGGGCATCGTGGCCGTTCTGCTGATTATGACGGTGACTGTGGCCGGACTCATCGGGGCGGTTTCCGCCAACCGACGGGCCTCCTCCGCAGCCGATCTCAGCGCCCTGGCCGCGGCGGACGCCTACAGGGGTCTTGCCTCCGGAGACCCCTGCGAGGTGGCCAAGGAATGGGCCGTCAAGAACGGCGCCCGGCTGGAGGCGTGCATCTTCCCGGACCGACCCGAAACCGTGGAGGTGACGGTCGCAGTGCCGGTCAGCGGCCCGATGAGCGTGCTGGGCCCGGCGAGAGCGCGAGCCCGGGCGGGAGCCGCGCACCCGCTGGGGGAGCACGCCCCGGAAGTCCCCGAGGTTGAGGACCCTCCCGAGGAGATGCCCGCGGAGGAAGCGCCACCGACGGACTGAGCTTCGGGAGTCTAGCCCTCGACGGCTTTCTAATCCCTGGCGACTATCCCGGGAGTCGCCCCCTCTTCCGTATCGGTGCTTCCGTCGATGCTCTTCAGCATGGCCCTCAGCAGGGCCATCGCGCCGGCCTTGCTGAGGGGCTCGTTGCGGTTACCGCACTTGGGCGAGTGTACGCAGGAGGGGCACCCCTGCTCGCATCCGCAGCTTTCGATGGCCTCGAGGGTGGCGCTCAGCCACCGCCGAACCGCGTTGAAGCCGCGCTCGCTGATGCCCGCACCGCCCGGCGCGGCATCGTAAACGAAGATCGTGGGCTGGCCGGTATCGACGTGGTAGAGCGTGGAGAGCCCTCCCAGATCCCAGCGATCGCTGGTGGCGATGAGGGGCAGCAGGCCGATGGCGGCGTGCTCGGCGGCATGCAGGGTGCCCGGGCCGTCCTCTTCGGTCACTCCGGCCCCGAAGAGGTAGCTGGGCTCGAACGTGAACCAGACGGCTTCGGTGATGAGCACCTCCGGTGGCATGGGCATGGGCTCGTTACCCAGGTGCTCACCGCCGTAGACCGAGAAACGTTTGTAGCCGGTCACCTGGTTGGTGACCTGAACCTGGCCGCGGTGCATCGTGAGGACGGTGTCGGAACTTTCGCCGGGGCCTACGCTGCGGGCCTCCTCGAAGCGTACGCGCGCCCGCTCGGCGAGCACTCGCACCTCGGTGGTTTCGATAGCTCGCGTGTAGAAGTCCGGGTTGGCGCGGCTGAGCAGAATCACGCGCTCGTCCTCGCTGAGGGATTCGACCACGTAGAGAACGTTCTGGTGAATATATACCGCTCCGGGGTGCCCCTGACTCATGGCGTGTGCGGCGTCCATGGTGCCGACCAGGGTGCCGTCTTCGGCGTCGATGAGCTGGTAGGGTCCGCCACCGGTTCCGCGGATGTCGACCAGGTCGGCGGCAGACTCGGCGTGCGTCCAGTACCAGCCGTCGGCGCGGCGGCGCAGGTACCCCTGCTGCACCAGGCGATCCAGGAGCGCCTCGGTGTGCGGGCCGAAAAAGTTCAGCTCCTCAACGCGGATGGGGGCCTCCTGGGCGGCCGCACAGAGCTGAGGGGAGAGTACATAGGGGTTGGTTGGGTCGAAAACGGTGGCTTCAACGTCCTGCCCAAAAATCGCCTCCGGGTGGTGCACTAGGTAGGTATCGAGCGGGTTGTCGTCGGCGATGAGAACGGCGAGTGCGTCCTGGCCGCCTCGTCCGGCTCTGCCGATGCGCTGGGTAAAGGATGCGCGGGTGCCGGGCCAGCCGGCCACGATGACCGCGTCCAGCCCGGAAATGTCGATACCCAGCTCCAGCGCGGAGGTGCTGGCCAGGCCCAGCAGCTCGCCGTTGCGGAGCCTGCGTTCGAGTTCGCGGCGCTCTTCGGGGGTGTACCCTGCCCGGTACGCGGCGACACGGTGGGCGAGGCCGGGCTCAACTTCGTCGAGGTAGCGTTGGGTCTTCTGCGAGAGGACCTCCACGCTGCGACGGGAGCCCGCAAAGACCAGCGAGCGGGTGCGCGATAGCACCAGGTCGGTGAGCATCTGCGCACCCTGCTCGATGGGGGAGAGGCGGCGCGGGGCGTTCTGTTCGGCTTCGGATTTGAGGGCTTCCTGCTGGGTGCTGCGGGCACCGGCGGCCAGGCGGTCGGTTGCTGCGGGCGGGAGTAGCTCGGGTTCCCAGAGCACCACCGCAGTCTCGCCGCTGGCGGCCGTGGATTCGGTGATGGCGGTGACCGCCCGCTGCGGCACGCCAATGAGCTTGGCGAAGGACTCGACCGGGTTGGAGCTGGTGGCCGAGGCGCCGTAGAACACGGGCACGCTGCGGTAAAGGGCGCAGACGCGCCGTAGACGGCGCATCAGATTGGCGATGTGCGCGCCGAAGACCCCTCGATAGCTGTGGGCCTCGTCGAGCACCACGTAGCGCAGCCCGCGCAGGAAGGAGGCCCACTGCCGGTGGTTGCTCAGAATCGAGTAGTTGAGCATGTCCGGGGTGGTGAGGATGAAGTTGGCGTGCTCGCGAATCCAGCGGCGTTCGCCGGTGGGGGTGTCCCCGTCGTAGCTGGCCGGGTAAAGCCCGGGAAGATTGTAGGAGGTGAGGGTGGTGAGTTGGTCTGCGGAGAGTGCCTTCGCCGGAGAAATATAAAGAATATTCGCTCTATTATTGAGGTTCTCAGTCCCGGAATACGCGGAAGTTGAGCTCACCGATTCGCCGCACGAAGCTCGGTAAACGGCGTCCAGCGTGGGCATCAGGTAGCTCAGGGTCTTGCCCGATGCCGTGCCCGTGGCAACGATAACGTGCCCGCCGCTACCCGGTCCCTCCGCGTGCGCGCGACCCGGCGCGGACATCTGGTCGCCGGGCGAAGCTGTGGGGTGCCCGCTCCGCCAGCCGTAGCGGGCGGCGCTCGCCTCCAAGGCGGCGTCAAGACCGGCGTGGGCCGCCTGCGCGGCGGCGACCTGGTGGGCGTATGGCTCCGAAATACCGAGAGATTCGAAGGCCTCCACCACGCGCGGATGCATCCACTGCGGCCAGGGGGCGTGCTCCGCCTCGCGGGCCGGGATGGTGTGCACGTGGGTGATCTGCTCGGGCAGGGTGGAGGCGGGCGACAGCTCGGGGAGGAGGGCGCTCAGAGCCTGCTGGGTGGTGCCCGGAAGGTCGCCGAGGCGGCGGGGAACGCCGGGTGCCGCCGGTGGGCCCGAACGGTCTACATTCGCGGCTTGGGGATCTGCGGGGTGATGAGCTGCGTGCTGGGGCATGGCTTCAATTGTAGGTCTCGGCTCGCGCGCGAACTCCCTCGTTCGTTACGGGCCCATCCGTCTTCAGTCGGGGGCGTTCCGAGGTATCGGGCGTATTTTTGTGCCGAGGGTTCGCACGCATCAAGGATTCTGTATGTATTGGGGGTATCGCACGTTAAAATAGTTTCGTGGCTCAAAATAAGATTATTCTGTATTACCAGTTCGCCCCCATCGCCGACCCGCAGGCGGTCATGCTCTGGCAGCGTGCCCTCTGCGAGAAGCTCGGCCTGCGCGGGCGCATCCTGATTTCCAAGCACGGCATTAACGGCACCCTCGGCGGCGAGATTAACGCGGTCAAGGCGTACACCAAGGAAACCCGCAAGTACCCCGGCTTCAAGAACATGGAGTTCAAGTGGTCCGAGGGTGGTGCGGAGGATTTCCCCCGCCTGTCCGTGAAGGCTCGCGACGAGATTGTGGCTTTCGGCGCTCCCGACGAGCTGCAGGTGGACGAGAACGGCGTCGTTGGCGGCGGCGTGCACCTGAAGCCCGAAGAGGTCAACAAGCTCGTTGAAGAGCGCGGCGACGAGGTGGTCTTCTTCGACGGCCGTAATGCCTTCGAAGCGAAGATCGGCAAGTTCAAGAACGCCATTGTCCCCGACGTGCGCACCACCCACGACTTCATCCGCGAGATTGAGTCCGGCAAGTACGACGACCTCAAGGACAAGCCGGTCGTCACCTACTGCACCGGCGGCATCCGCTGCGAGATTCTCTCCGCGCTCATGAAGAACCGCGGCTTCAAGGAAATCTACCAGATCGACGGCGGCATCGTGCGTTACGGCGAGAAGTACGGCGACAAGGAACTGTGGGAAGGCTCGCTCTACGTCTTCGACAAGCGCATGCACATGGAGTTCACCCCGGACACCGTCACCATCGGCAAGTGCGAACAGTGCGGCGCCCCCTCGAACAAGTTCGAGAACTGCTCCAACGATTCCTGCCGTGAGCTGGTTCTGCTCTGCCCCGAGTGCGCAGCTGATGATGCGAAGCGCCACTGCGTGCCCGAGTGCTCGGTGGACCGCGAAGCCGCCGAGGTGAGGGCCTAATGGCCTCCGCCAAGGAGAACGCGGTTCAGATTTCAGAGCCCCGCGTTGAGGAACACCCGGCGATGGTCGTTGCCGGCGTTTCGCGGGTGTTTTCCCTGGATGAGGACTTCTCCCCGCTGTGGGATGAGCTGAATCAGAAGGCCTCCCCGGCAATGCTGGACGTTCTGAATGTGACCCAGTACCTGGGCGTGTGCACTCAGCCGAACCCGAAGGGTCAGGTCCGCTACACGGCGGGCTTCCTGGTGTCGGAGCCGGCGAGCGCGGCGAAGCTCGGCCTGGGCGTGCTGGAGCTGCCTGCGAGCACCTACGCGGTGGTCGAGGTGACCGGCCCGATTTCGGAGTCCATTCCGGCTGGCTTTGCGAGCTTTGAGGAGGCGTTCTTCGCGAAGAACCCGCAGTACCGCCCGGTTGGTGGCCTGGAGGTTTACGGCCGCGGCGATATGCAGGCGGCTGATTACCGTATGGAACTGTGGGTTCCGCTGGCGAAGCGTTCCTAATGTAGCTTGTTTCTGCGGTTATAGTTGCAGTTTTTAGCTGTTGAGTAGAAGAGCCCGGTGGCGCGATGCGTTCGTGCCACCGGGCTTTTCTGCGCCCTTTTGTGGCCTATATTTTGTGCTCCGGAGTGGGTGACACGTGCGGCGAAAGCGGGGGAGCGGTGCTCTGGGCGTAATACTCCGAAACAAAATACTTGACATGTAAAGTATATGGGTTTAGATTTAAATCACCAGCCCGGCACTACACGAGCCCGAGCGTAACCCACAAAGGAAAAACAATGAGCACCCCCACCGCCTCCAACAGCCAGAGCACCCCACAGCTCGACGAGTCCATCCGCATCAGCCACCTCGAACCCAAGGCTGGCACTGAAAAGAAGCTCGGCTTCCTCTCCTTCGGCCACTGGGCTGAAGTTCCCGGCTCCCGCGTACCCTCCGCCGCAGAATCCCTGCATCAGGCCATCGACCTGGCGGTAGGCGCCGAGGACATCGGGCTGGACGGCGCGTTCTTCCGCGTGCACCACTTCGACCAGCAGCAGGCAACCCCCTACCCGCTACTCTCCGCCATCGCCGCGAAGACTGAACGCATCGAGCTGGGCACCGGCGTGATTGACATGCGCTACGAAAACCCGCTCTACATGGCGGAACTCGCCGCCATGGCTGACCTCATCGCGGCGGGCCGACTGCAGCTCGGTGTCTCCCGCGGTTCGCCCGAATCCGTGATTCGCGGTTTTGAGAGCTTCGGCTACTACCCGGCAGAAGGTGAAAACGAGAGCGACATGGCGCGCCGTCACCTCGACATTTTCCTCAAGGCAATTGAGGGTGAGGGCATGGCGCCCAGCGCTCGCGTTCCCGGCAAGTACGCCCCCGTCCAGCCGCAGTCGCCGGGCCTGTGTGACCGCATCTGGTGGGGCGCGGGCACCGATAGCACCGCCGTGTGGACCGCGCAGAAGGGCCTGAACCTCATGTCTTCGACCCTGATGCTTGAAGATAAGGGTATTCCCTTCGACCAGCAGCAGGCGCAGCAGATTCGCCTCTTCCGCTCCGAGTGGGTGAAGGCGGGTAACTCGGGTGTTCCGCGTGTTTCGGTCTCCCGCTCGGTGCTGCCCGTGATTGATGAGACCTCGGCACGCTACTTCGGTCGCCGCGCCGCGGAGGATTCACAGGATTACACCGGCATTATCGACAACAGCTTCTCTCGCTTCGGCCGTAGCTACATTGGTGACCCGGCGGAGATTGCCGAGGAGCTCGCTCGTGACGAGGCGGTTCAGGCAGCGGACACCGTGCTGCTGACCGTACCGAACCAGCTGGGCGTGGACTTCAATCTGAAGATGCTGGATGCCATCGTCAAGGAAATCAAGTCCGTGCTGACCACCAAGTAAATATCATAAAATTATTGAATTTATTGGTTATTTTAGAAATATTTATTGGTAAATAAATAGGGTGCAGAACGGTGTAAAAACAGCATGCTGTCTGGGTGTATCGTCCACGTGTAAGTTTGCACTTTATTCCCTAAACTAATTTTCATTATGAAGATCGCCCCCGGAGCTATGATTCCGGGGCGATCTGTGTGCTATCGGGCTATTTGAATCCGCATGTGAGGGTTGAGAATATGTGGGGTCGGGGCACATCCTATCGAGGCGCATCCTAGGTGGAAGGTCTGTTGCCTTGCGTCCTGAACCTTTCAATGGTGGGGGAGTGGGTTTTTCCCTGCGTTTCATAAAGTCGTCCGACTCGTTGATTTGACGGTGCAGGGCGGCACTTTCGAGTAATATTTGTGTTGGGTAGGCAAAGGTGATAAACGTCACGATAATAGCGGCGAGTCTCTTCTTCTGCCTGAAGGTAAGTGTTGGCTTCGGGGGTGAAGAGTGTGGTTTTTTGTGGCTTTCTACAAGAATGAATACCCGGAAAAATGGGCATTACCTGTTGTGGGCCGTATTAAAGCCACATATTTCTCCGCACTGAAAATAAATAATTCAAAGCGTATAAATGCAATTTATTTAAAAATTTTATTTAATGCATCTCAATGCATTTTTATTATCTTTTGAATATGCCTAGTCTTAACACGCCACCCAGGATTTTCCAACGACGATGAACCGTCGTGAAAAGGGTAGATCGAGTGCTCATCCGGAAAGCCCGGAGATAAGAGCGTTCTTCCAGGTGGATACTTCTTCCTGTACCGACCCTTTCAGAGCATCTTCGGTAGTGCATCGTGAATTATCACTCAATATACGAGATAAGGACTAGTCCTCATGACTTCTGAAAAATCCTCCATCGAGGCTCAGCAGCCCGGTTTGAGCCGCCGCCAGTTGGCAGCCGGTGCAGCCTGGGCAACCCCCGTTATCGCCGCATCCGCTGTCGTTCCGGCATACGCTGCCAGCACCGGTGATACTGCCGGCAGCGAATACGGTCTCTTCGTGACCACCGCTTATAACGGTGGTTTTGTCGGTTATACCCACAGTGATGACGCTGGTTTTAATGGCCCCACCAGCCCCCAGGCATACTGGGCTAACGGTGGCACCTATACCCCGACCATGAATGTTACTTCTGAAGGCTGCTTCACCGATGGTATGGCAAAGGTTGGCGCGGGTAGCTACACTCCTGTGACCAACTCTGGTAGCGGTTCTAACGGTGGTTATGTTAGCTCGACCGGCTTCTGGTTCTCTGTACCCACCACTGCGGTGAAGACCGGTACCGGTTACGTCTCTGGTTCTAAGGCAGTTCTGAAGGCGGGTGCGCGTTTCAGCACCCTGGTGACCGTGGTCGTCCCGACTACCTCCAACTGGAAGTGGACTCTCAACAATATTTCCCTTCAGCAATCTGCTCAGAAGTGGACTAAGACTCTCACCGGCCGCATGGGCGATTTGAATGCTACCGCTCCGTACCTGGGTACCGCGAACGTGGCTGGCACCTGGAATGCTTCTGTGCCGACCATCAAGGATAACGGCGACGGCACCGCAACCTTTACCGGCACGATTACTTACACGACCAGCCGAGATTACACTCTGACTCAGACCGGTTCTAAGTACTACGGTCAGGTTGTTATTCTGCCCGGTGTGATTGAAGTTTACCCGGCATACGGTTTTAAGAGCTTCTCCCTGACCTCGCAGGTGGAATCGGCTACCATCACCTACTCGGGTGCTGAGGTGCCGAACGTTCAGCTGAATAACGAGCTGCAGACCACCGCTACTATTCGTAGCTGCTAATCCCAAGGATAAGTCTTCTACATTAGGCAGTTGAGAGGAAGAAAACAGGGAATATATTGGCGCCGATGTTCGGCGCAGATGGTACATCAAGCGCTACGCGGACGACGGTATATGCACCGCCCCTGTAGAAGTTGCACCCTGTGGATGAGAGTGACCGCACGGAGCATATCAGAGCAGGCAAACGGTGTTTGACACCCCGAGTGAAATGAAAAATTGGGTTGAGGTAGCTTAGAGGAAGAACACGCCTTACCCTGGTTTCATGACGCACTGCGAGGAGTCTTTTAGATAACGTGCAGATGCGTCGGTTTTTAACCCCTGTAGTCTTCAAATTCTGCCGATAGGGTCCGGGGTCAATCCCGTGCTATACGTGGCTTATTGCGGTGCTACCCGGTGTAGAAGACAGCCCTCAGCCACATCGGTAAAGCCTCGCCCCCCGTAGTTCGGGGGCGGGGTTTTACCGCGCTTTAGAGCTTTCGCAAGTGTTTTCAGATGCAGAAGTTCTAGAATCCCTCTGCCTAGAAATCCCTCTGTCTAAAAGTCCTTCGTCTTTTCCCAAGGCTCAATAGCGCCCGGAACCACCTCAAAGAGCGGATGCGCACACGCCGCCAGCTCGCCGCGTGCCGCGCCAGCGTGCCGCCGTCGCTTCCGTGATGGGCGGTGGTCGCTGATGAGCGCGAACTCTGCCGCCTCCCGAGGGCAAGGGCGCAGAGCACGTGCGGCAGCCCGCACAAGTGGACAATTGGTCAGTTATCACTGTATAGT